>ERZ795050.360-NODE-360-length-73311-cov-8.720815_pt1 | contig 73311 bp, 52 predicted proteins | sample MGYA00375134_ERZ795050 | MGnify/ENA primary metagenome ERZ795050 (study PRJEB30179, sample SAMN05720221) | activated sludge metagenome | isolation source: Anaerobic digester | place: Japan | collected 2015-05-26 ... | reverse complement strand
AGCGATGCATTCCAGGGCATCGCCTGCGTCGCCGCGCCTCGCATCCAGCCCGCTGGCGCCGGCAACGCAGCCCACGGGGATTCTTGGACAGGCTCCTAGAGATCGAGAACCTCGTTCAGGCTTCCCGTGCGGTACCCCTCGAGGTCGAGGGCGACGTAGCGGTAGCCCAGGGCCTTGAGCGCGGCGAGGATTGCCTCTCGGGTGTCAGGGGCGACGGCCCGGGGGAGGTCGGCCACGCGCAGCTCGAGGCGGGCCACGGCGCCGTGGTGGCGCACGCGCAGGCCCGTGAAGCCCAGGGCCTCGAGCGCCGCCTCGGCCCGCTCGACGCGCTCGAGGTCTTGGCGGCGGATCGGCGTGCCGTAGGGGATGCGCGAGGCGAGGCAGGCCCGCGACGGCAGGTCGGCGGTCGGCAGGCCGAGGCGGTGCGAGAGGTCGCGAATCTCGGCCTTGGTGAGGCCCGCGTCGCGCAGGGGCGAGAGCACCCCCAGTTGCGCCGTCGCCCGGCTGCCGGGCCGCCAGTCTGCGGCGTCGTCGGCATTCGAGCCGTCGGCCACAGCCTCGATGCCCAACTCGCGCGCCTTCTGGAGGATGAGGGTGAATACGGCTCGCTTGCAGTGATAGCATCGGTCGGGCGGGTTCGCCACGAACTCCGGGAGGCGCAGGGGCTCGACATCCACGAAGACGTGGCGCACGCCGAGCGCCCGCGCGAGCTCGGCCGCGGAGTCCAGCTCCTGCTGGGGGTAGATCGCGCCCCGCGCCGTGATCGCCACGGCGCGGTCGCCGAGCTCGTCGGCGGCCACCTTCAGCAGCAGCGAGCTGTCCACTCCCCCTGAGAATGCCACAGCCAGCGCCCGCGACTGCCGGAGGGCGGCTCGGAGGGCGTGGAGCTTCTGGTCGGCCGTCATGTCGTGCGGTCCATCGCGGGCGGGGTGACGGGGAGCTCGATTCGGAAGGTGGTGCCCTCGGCCTCTGAGCTGGTGAAGGTGAGGCGTCCGCCCAGGTAGCGCTCGACGATGAGCCGGGCGCCATAGGCGCCCAGGCCGCGCCCCTTGCGGCCCTTGGTGGTGAAGTAGCGCTGGAAGACGCGCAGGGCGACCGCGGGCGGAATGGCGGCGGCGTTCCAGACCTCCAGGACGGCGCGTGCGTTCTCTCCGCGGCAGGCCAGAAGCACCTGGCCGCCGGGGGGGGTAGCCTCGAAGGCGTTCTTGAGGAGGTTGCCGAGCGCGCGGGTGAGGAGCGTGGGGTCGGTGAAGAGGGTGGGGCCGTCGTCCTCGGCGTTGAAGCTCAGCGACTTGCCGTGCGCGCAGCCCAGGGTAGCCGCAAGGGCCTCGGCCATGTCCCGCACGTCCCGCAAGCTCAAGTGGCTCAGGCTCGGGCGGAAACTGCCCGCCTCGAGCTCGACGAGGTCCTGTTGCTCGGCGATCTCGGCGGTCAGGCGGCGGGCGATGCCGATGGCGTCGCGCAGCAGCTCGTCGCGCTCGGCGGGGGCGCAGCGCGCGAGCAGGCGCAGCGTGCCGTCGAGGGCCGACGCCGTGTTCATCAGGTCGTGGAGGAACACGGCCTCGAGGGCCTCGCGGCGCTTCTGGTCGCGTATGTCCTGGAGCGAGATGACCAGCAGCCTCTGGCCGTTGAGCTCGATGGGGGCGGCGCGCACGCGGAACTCGAAGGGCTCCTCGCGTCCGATGGCGGTGCGCGCGGTGAGCAGGCACTCGGCTTCGGCGGCGGTGTCGCTTTCGAGGCTGGCCACGATGGCGACGGCGGCGCCGCACGAGCGGCAGGCCGGCCCCGTGCCGCAGCCGCCGAGGGGGTTGTCGCGCGCGTGGATGCACTGGAGCGCCTCGCCGGGCCGCATGCCCAGGGTGGCCTCGGGGTCCGGGCAGCCGAGGAAGCGCAGGAGTTCGGGGTTGACGGCGACGATCTGGCGCTGGGCGTTGAGCACCATCAGGATGCCGCTGAAGGTCCGCAGGGCGGCGTCCATGACGGGGTGGGCGCTGACGGCGTCTACGGCCTGGCGCAGCGCTTCGGCAGAGGCTCGTTCCGCGGGGGCGAAGTGCGTGAGGGGCGGGGCAGTGCTCGACGGTTCCTCGGCCATTGGCGGGTGTCCTGGGTGGCGCGATGCAGAGGCTCAGTCCGAATCCTCGATCTCGATGGGGCAGGGCTCGCCGCTCTCGGTGTCGGGCAGGACGAAGGTGGCGTGGACTCGGCCCGCGGCCCTCGTGGTGACCAGGCGGAAGCAGGGCCTGGCGGGGGGGGCGAGCAGTTCCACGGTCAGGCGGGCCGCGGGCGCATCCGTCGTGCGGCGGCAGGCGACGAAGAGCTTGTTGATGCCCGTGCGCAGGACGGCGGGCTCGACGGGTTCGGCGCCGGGGGCGGCGCCCAGCAACAGCGCGGAGTGCGACCGGCCGCCCCGGAAGCTCAGGGGCGTTCCGTTGATTCGCAGTTCGAGGTCATAGCCGTAGGCCACGACATTGAGGAAGGCTTGGGCCTCGACGTCCGGCCCGGCGGCCTCGGGCGCCGGGCCCGGCGGAGTCGGCGGCACGAGGCGCAGGATCGGTTCGGTCTCGATCAGGGTGCGCACGCGGGCCGCAATGTCCTGCCCGTTCTCGGGCGTGAACGAGAAGGAGCGGGTCTCGGGCGTCAGGCGCCAGCGGCCGTCGGCCCGCACGAAGGTGAGCAGCAGCACGTTCACGAAGCTCGCGTCGCGCAGGGTGCAGTAGTAGCCGGCCAGGTCGTCTCCGGCGGTCTTGAGGGCGACGAAGCGGGTCTTCGAGAGCTCTGGGGTCATCGCGAGGAGGGTCTCGGTGGCTTCGGCAAACTGGGCCTGGAGGTCGCCGCCTTCGGCGGCCCGCGCCCAGTCGCCCTCGACCAGCATCGTGGCCAGGAGGGCCTGGCTGTCGCGGTTCCTGAGGGCCGCGACCATGCGGTTGTAGACCGCCTCGAGCTCGGCTCGGAGCGCTGGGTGGCCCGAGGGGTGCTCGGTCGGCTTGTGGGCTTGGCCGGCCGGTGCCGCGCCGCACAGCTCGCGGCAGCGCTGCTCCGCGTAGTCCCAGGCCGAGAAGCGGCAGTCGGGGTCGTCCGAGAGGATGACGGGATTCTGGCCGAAGCCGGTGTAACCGGCGTAGAGCTCGGAGGAGCTCATGCCCGGCCGATAGCCTCGGCCGAGGAAGTCGTCTACGACGCCTCGGGCGGCGGCGAGGGCTTCGGCCGCGCTGGCGAACTCGCCGAGCTCGTAGCGCTCCTCTTCGTCGCCCGGGTGGAAGTTGTCGTCTACGTATACCACGTACTTCATCGCGCGCTCCTGGCGCGGCAGACACCGGCTCGCTTGTTACCATAGCCGCTTCGCGCGGGGCTGTCAAGGACGCCTGGGGTCCGGCGCGGGGCCGGCGATCAGTCGAGTCGGATCTTGAGCGTGCGCACGGGGAACCGGGTGACGAGGTAGGCCGAGCGGCCGTCGGCGGTGCAGAGGCCGCGGGGGCCGTCGAGCTTCACGTGGCCGGGCTCGAAGGCGGCTTCCAGCGCCTCGTGTTTGGCGACGAGCTTGCCGCCGCGGTCGAAGACCTTGAGGGTATTGTCGCCCACGTCGCAGACGTAGACATTCTCCTTCGCGGTGATGAGCGCGCGGTCGGGCGCCCGAAGCTCGGTGATGTCGCGGTCGAACACGGGGCCATCGGGCTTGAGCCAGTAGAGGGCCACGCGGTGGTTGCCCTCGTCGGTGACGAGGAGGCGATCGCCGCACACCGACACAGCGGTCGGCCTGTCGAAGCTCTTCTCGCCCTTGCCCTTGTCGCCGCCGAGGGTGTAGAGGGGCTTGCCCGCCTTGTCGAGCACCTGGATGCGGTGGTTGTCGCGCTCGGCGACGTAGAGGTTGCCGGCCGCGTCGGCGGCCACGTCGCACGGCCAGTCGAACTCGCCGGGCTTGGCGCTCTTGCTCTCGCGGCGCGGGGCCTGCCTGGAGAGGCGGCGCACCAGGGTGCCCTTCGGGTCGAAGACGAGCACCTGGTTGTTGTGGGCGTCCGTCACCACCAGGTTGCCATCGCCGTCGGCGCACAGGCCATACGGGTCCACGGGGAACTCGGTGGTGCGGATGCCGAACTCGCGGACGCCGCCGTTTCCCGGCGACCAGTAGAGGCTGGGGTGTCGGTCGGCGGAGAAGATGACGCGGCCGTCCGGCAGGACGGCGGCTCGGCGCCCCTCGCCGACCCAGGGCACGTGCACGCTTTCGGACAGGCCGCTCTCGCGCCCATCGGCGGCCACGGCTGTGACGGCGAACCAGGTGTCGAGGGTGTAGAAGCCGTGCTCCTCGAACTTCTCGTGGTACTTGAGGCCGCCGTGGCCGATGCGCTGGTCGGGACGGAAGCGGGCGGGGTCCACGATGGCGACCAGGCGGAACGGCTCGACCGCCTCGTCGCCGTCGCCGACCTTCTGGTAGACGTTGTAGCGGGCGATGTCGGGCGAAGGGCTGCGGTCCCACCACAGCTCCAGCGTCTTCCGTTCGAGGGGCATGCTGTAGTTCGCCAGGAGCTTTCGCGCCGGCTCGGGCGCGCCGGCGTCGGGGAATCGGGTCCTCAGGGGATGGGTGTACTCCTTCTCGGCGCCGCGCCACTTGGCCACGTTGAAGTCGCACAGCCGCAGCCAGAAGAACTCCTCGCGGCCCGCGGCCTCGACGCGCGCGAGCATCATGGCGTTGAAGCCGACCACGTGGATGTGGCCCCACGGGTTGTCCTTCAGCTCGTAGCCCTTGAAGTCGGGGCCGGAGAGGGTCTTGTGGTGGGGCGCCGGGCGGTTGGGCATGAGCCACACGCCGTTCGCATCGGTCTGCCCCTGGCTCACGGGTTCGCCGTGGACGAAGTGGTGCGGGGGCTTGAAGGCGCTGCGCTGGTAGAGCTCGATCCTGGCGTTAGGCACGGGCTTGCCCGAGATGCTGAAGACCTTGAGGTAGCATTGGTCGGGGACGTCGTAGTAGTAGTCGCCGAAGTAGCCGCGGGGGCGGCCGAGGGTCTGGTTGAGGTAGCCGGCGCAGAACTCGCTGAAGATGTGCGGCCCGTGCCAGTGCATCATCGTGGCGGGGGCGGGGTAGAAGTGCTTGAGCGTGGCGTAGGTGCCGTCCGCGCGGCGGACGAGGTTCTGCCAGGGGTCAACGTTCAGTTGATAGATGTCCACGAGACCGAGCTGGTGGCCGAGCTCGTGGGGCAGGCCCCAGTCCACGCTGAGCGCCCAGCGGCGGGTGTTGTCGAGTTCGCTCTTGCCGAAGCTCCAGTTGCCGTTGTACTCGATGACCTCCTTGGGGTCGCCGTTGCGGCGCTGGTCCTTCACGTAGAGAGCCTCGTCGCACTCGGGCACCACGATGATCTTGTCCACGCGCACGCGCTCGGCGATGCCGTTCGGGGCCGAGGGCCATTTCGACTCGGCGAACAGGTAGTTCATCATGTGGACGTGGTACTGCGCCCAGTCCTCGAAGTTGAAGCTGTCCACCACATTGAGCACCTGGGAGAAGGTGTCGTAGGTGGTCTTGTGGACGGCGAAGAAGAAGGTGAGGGCGCGGATGGGGTCGGCGAAGGTGTTGTTGAGCTTCGTGATCTCCTTGAGCTTGCCCTCGGGGTCCAGCTCCACCTTGATCTCGTGCTGGCCGGTCTGCCAGGTCCACGGCACTTCAACCAGCTTCTCCTCCGCGGGCTTGAGGCCGGGGAGGGTCGCCGTGGCGACCGGCTTGTCGTCAATCGAGATGCGGTAGCCGAACGCGCCGGCGGGCGCCGGGCCGGCGTTGAGGATGTGGACGATGAAGGTGACCTTCTCGCCGGGCTTGCGGTGGAGCTGGTAGTTCGCCGCCTCGGGCTTGAGGACGCCGAGGTCCTTCTTCCCCGGCAGGTCGTATTGCACGAAGCCGCCGTGGAAGCCGGGGTCGCGCGGCAGGCGCTCGATGTAGCGCACCGTGAGGTCGGGCAGGTTGGGCTTGGCCAGTGCCTCGGGGCGGCGCTGGTACTGGACGCTGCGGACCTCCTCGCGGTGGAAGTTGTGCTCCTCGCCATAGCGGTCCCAGAAGAGCACACGCTCGCCCCACTGGCGGGCCTTGCCCTCCAGGATTTCGCCATTCTTCAGCGTCACCAGGTCTGCGAGGGCGGCGGCCCCCGCGAATACCACCCACGGCAAGATGCCCCAAGCCCGCCGGTTCATCGCGGCTCTCCTTGTTCGTGGTCACGCCCCGCACGGCATCGTAGGACTCTGGCCCGCCGGTGTCAAACAGAGATTGCGTCATGACCGGCGGCGTTCTAGAATACGGGCAGAAGCACTTGATGCTCGGTGCGGAGGTGCGGAATCTGGAACGGTGAGAGGCCCCGAATGAAGAAGCTCAACTGGCGGGTGAAGCTGGGCGTGGCGCTCGTCCTGCTCTCCGTGGTGCTCTATACGATTCACTGGCTGTTCTTCCGCGATCTGCATCACATCCTCATCTACCTCGTCGGCGACATCGCTTTCCTGCCGCTCGACGTGCTCATCGTCACCCTGATCCTCCACGCCGTGCTCAACGCCCACGAGAAGCGTTCGCTGCTTCAGAAGATGAACATGGTGATCGGGGCGTTCTTCAGCGAGGTGGGGACGAAGCTGCTCAAGGACCTGTCGGCCTTCGACGCCGAGTCCGGGCGCGTGGTCTGCGGGCTGGTCATCACGCCCGAGTGGTCGAACGACGATTTCCGGAAGGCGCGCGCGCAATTCCGCAGCTACGATTTCAAGATGGACTGCGGGCGGGGCGACCTGGAGGCGCTCAAGGCGTTTCTGACGCGCGAGCGCACCTTCCTGCTCGGCCTGCTCCAGAACCCCAACCTGCTCGAGCACGGCACCTTCACCGACCTGTTGTGGGCCGTGACCCATCTGGCCGAGGAGTTGTCCTGCCGCCACGACGCGGCCCATCTCGCCGAGACCGACGCCGCGCACATTGCGGGCGACATGAGGCGCGCCTACGGCCTGCTCATCGCCGAGTGGCTCGACTACATGAGGCACCTGAAGGGCAGCTATCCCTACCTCTTCTCGCTCGCCCTGCGCACCAACCCGTTCGATGCCAACGCCTGCGCCGAGGTGGGTTAGCGATCAGCTCAACGCTTGCATTTCCTCCTTGTGGGGATATACTTGGTGTGGGTGGCCGCAAGATGGTGTGCGGAAGGCGGTAGCCGGCAGAGGACAGCCGAGGGTCACGACATGAAGACGGAAACGGTGGACCTCAACGATGCCCAGGCACACCTGAAGGAGCTGGTCCATCGGGCGGTCGCGGGCGTCCACGTGGTCCTCAGCGAGAACGACAAGCCCGTGGCCCAGATCGTGCCCCTGAAGCGCCGTGCTGGCTCGCGCGCCGGTCAGGCTGGGGCCAACGAGGGTCCCGATGCGCTGCCTGCGCTCACCAGCCTCATCGGGTCCACCCGCGGCCAGTTCGCCTCACCCGAGGAGGCCGATGCGTACCTGCGCCGGGAGCGGGATGCATGGGAATCCTAGACGCTCTTCAGGGGCGGCAGACCTACCTCGACGCCAATGTCTTCATCTACGCGCTGAACGCGTTTCCTGCCTTTGAGGCAGCGCTGCGAGCGTTGTTCACGGCCATCGAGGCTGGCGATGTGCGCTGTGTAACCAGTCAGTTGACCCTTGCCGAACTCCTGGTCAAGCCGTTCCGCGAGCGTGATCAGGGGGCCGTTGCGAGCTGTCGGCGCGCCGTCGCTGATCGGGCAGGACTCAGTATCAGCCCCGTCACTCTCGATGTCCTTGTTGAGGCTGCCAAGCAACGCGCCGCCCATGGCTTGCGTCTCCCCGACGCCATACATGTGGCAACGGCACGGCTCACGGGCTGCACCGTGATTCTGACGAACGACACCGCGGTCACCGGGTCCGACGGCATCGAGGTCATCTGCCTGTCCGATGCCGCAAGGACCTAAGGCCGAGTCGTCAGCCGAGCAGTTTCAGGGCCGCGATGATCTCGTCCGGCACGAAGTTGGCCGGAGAATCCAGTTCGTCTATGTATTCGAGGAATTCCTGAAGGATCTGTGCCTTCAGGGCGGACGGCAGGGGGGAGTCCAGGATCAGGGGGCAGGGCTCCGGGCCGCCGGCGAATGCGCGCCCAGAGGCCAGGATGAGCTTCACGGCTGCCTCGTCATCGAAGGGGATCACCTTGCTCTCCATCGGCCGTGCGAACCAGCAATCACGCTCCTCCTTCTCGCACAGGCGCGCGCGGTAGCAGCACATGCCCGGCCGCGGGCAGCCTTCGAGCGGGATCAGGCCGAAGATGATCGGTCGGCCCAGGATGGAACACTCGGGGATGAGCACCCATCGCTCATCCGAGTGCGGACCCCTTCGGGCTCCCTTGTTCCGCATGTCATTCCGCCCTCTTGACCCGCAGCGCGATGTCCTCGGTGTAGGGGGGCGAGGCGAGGGTCTTGGTGCCGCCCGCGTGCTGGAATACCTCGGGCTTCTCGATGGCGCCCGTCCTGGTGTTCACCCATTCGGCCTTGTAGCTGCCGGCGGGGAGGTCGAGGACGAGGGCGGCCTGGGCGCCGCCACGCACGTAGACGGCGTAGGCCCTGCCCTTCTCGACGAGGGCACGGGCCGTGGCCTTCTCCGGCACGCCGCCCCGGATGACGCTGTTGTCGGGCGCCATCCTGATGAAATCAAAGCTTTCAATGAAGTCCTTGAGGATGCGGAGTTGCTTGCGCAGCGTGGCGCCGCCACCGCCCGGAGCGTCGGGCTTGGCGGTGCCGGCTTCGGCGTCGGGGGTGAACGAGTAGTCGAGATTCGAGTAAATGGCGCCGCCCGCGAGGAGGAAGTCCCAGCCCTCGCCGCGATACACCGTGTCGCCGCTGCCCTTGAAGCCGGTCTCGTCGTCCGCAATCACCTTGTGGAGGCCCCAGTTCATCGCCACGGTGTCGGGCGGGGTGGCGTAGTGGAAGTTGAAGATGCTGACGGCGGGGTGGGGCTTCTCGATCTGGGCCTTCCCGTTGGCGATGTTCTGCGCGATCAGGTGCTTGTGGGGGAAGTCCTTCTCCGCCTCGACAATCACGTCGGCGATGCGGTGCTGCCACTCGATGGTGCAGCCGCCGAAATAGGGCTCGTTGCAGATTTCGTAGTAGAGGTTATCGGCGTCGCGCAGCTCGGCCACGGCCTTCCGCACGAAGGCCTCTTGGACGGCGAGCAGGTCCCTGTGTTTGAGGGTGTGGACTTCGTTGCGATGAATGGCCCCGATGCCGTTGACGTTGTTCCTGGCGTTCATCGGGCTGAGGTTCCACATCTCGTCCTCGTAGAACGGGCAGAAGAGGACGTATTCGACCACGACGCCGCGCCGGGCGGCCTGGGCCACGAAGTCCTTCAGGCGGGCGAAGTAGGCGGGGTCGAACCTCGTGAGGTCGAACTTGTTGCCCCCGTTGGCATAGCCAGGCGTATCGGAGCGAGCCCAGGGGCAGATGAGGCGGTCTTTGGCGGGGGCGAGAGGGTTGCCCTTGATCTTGAACGAGCCAGGCCCCTCGCAGTAGACGCCGCTGAAGGTGCGCGTGAGGTTCAAGCCGCCGCGCTGAAGTTCATCGAGGTACGGCACGTAGTCGAAGTCCTGATTCAGCACGGCCCCGTAGTGTTCGCCCGAGGTGATGAGCACCGCGGGCTTGCCGCGCCAGAGGAGATAGTGGGGGTTGTCGGGGTGGAGCCGGATCGGCTCGGCAGGCGTGGCGGCCATCAGGGAGAGCATCAGGGGGAGCATGGGCATTCTCCTTCAAGGAGAGAGGGTCATGCCAGATTACGGATAGGACAGACAGGACCGATAGGACTGATAGGACACAAGCCCCGGCACGGTCCTATGCACCATGGCACCGATTCTATGGCCTGGCGCCGGGAGCGTCAAGCGCCGCGCAGGGCGCGGAGGAGGTGGACGAAGCTGTCGAGCGGCACGTCGGGCGGCACCGAGTGGTCCACCGCGGGGAAGTAGCCGCCGAGGTCGAGCAGGCGGTGGGCCTTGGCGGCCTCGCGCTCAATGGCTGCCTTGCCTCGGGTGAGGGCACGCTTGTCCAGGTTGCCGGCGAGGACGATGTTGCGGCCGTAGCGCCGCTTGAGCGCAAGGGCGTCCTCGCCCGCGGCCACCTCGAGCGGCGAGAAGCCGTTGATGCCCACTTCGAGCCACAGGGGGATGAGTTCGTCAATGAAGCCATCGCTGTCCACGAAAATCGTCTCGATGCCGCTGGCCCGCAGAGCCTGGCAGATGCGGACGTAGCGCGGCTGGAGAAACTCGCGAAAGAGCCCGGGCGAGATGAACGAGCGGCCCTTGAAGGCGATGTCCTCGCCGAACGAAGCGAAGTCGAACGGCACGTGCGCCACGTAGCCCTTCACGAGTTCGAGGAAGAACCATTCGAGGTGGTCGAGCATGTCGTGGACCAGGCGCGGGTCGTCGTAGAAGAGCAGGCAGAGGTTCTCGGTGCCGCACCAACGCTGGAGGGTGTGGCCGAAGAAGCTGCCGGGGCCGAGACCCAGCGGGTAGTCGCGGCTCGTCCACTCGCGTTCGGCGCGCGCCCAGTCCCTCGGCCAGCGTTCGGGCGAGCGCGGGTCGAGGCGCTCGCGGAACGCCTCCCAATCGCGGCGCGACTTGATGGGGAAGTCGAGCCACTGCGGCATGTTGGAGGCGGCGTGGTGCTTCCAGACGCGCTTCGTGATGCCCAGTTCGTCGCGGACGACCTGGGTGTCGCCCTCGTCGGCAAGCACGCGGGGCTCGAAGGGCGGCACCACCGAGTAGGGTGAGCCGCCGGCGAAGGCCACGCGGTCGAGGCCGAAGAACTCCCGCGGGTCGGCCCCCGGCGGCAGGCCCTCGCGGCGCCAGCGCTCGAGCGTCTCGTCCATGAACCACGAATAGTTGAGGTCGCAGGGCAGGAACAGCTCGCCCCTGAGCTCCCCACGGGCGATCTTCAGGAACCGCTGGCGGCCGTTCATGGCACTGTGGCGCCTCGGTGGAGAGGCTGGGCGAGCATCTCGGCGATGTTCGCGGCCTCTTGGGCCTCCCAAGCGCGACGCTTGGCGAGGTAGCGCTCGTAAACGGGCACGCCCTTGTCGTCCATCGCCTCGGTGTAATCGGAGCAATAGGGGACGAGGAGGTCAATCCAGGTGGCGATGCGGTGGAGCTCGGCGGGGGTGAGCTTGACGCCGTTGTGGCCCTCGACGAGCATAGCGACGAGTTTGCTCTTGCCCGCGCCGGCCTTGTAGGGCGGGAGCATCGAGGGCTCGCTCTGAACGTTGATCCAGTCGGCCACGCGGCGGTTGGCGAGGGCGAGATACGAGTCGCTCCACTTCCGGCGGCTGGCGCTGTCGAGCGTTTGGATGCCGCGCAGGCTGAAGGCGGGTGTAACGCCCGGAGGGGGTTCGGTGTTCGACGGTCTGGGTTCGGGGCCCGAGGGGGACTCGGGGAGCGGAGACGCCCCGCCCACAACATACGCCCCGCCCAGAACCTCGATGAGGGCGGCATCAATGTATTGTCCGCCGCCGTCGTACTTGCAGTGCACGGCGAGGGTGTTGGCCCCGATCTTGAGCGCGGCCGCCGCCCTGGGCGCGATCGGCACGACCTCGTACTTGGTGGTGAAGCGGTCGGCTTGCACGGCCAGGAGGCCGTTGATGTAAACCTCGGCGTCGTCGTCATGGTGCCAGAGGAGGGCAGGGGACTTCGGCTTCTCCTTCAGGTCGAAGGGCAGGCGGAGCCAGATGTCGGCCGTCTTCCAGGCGGTGCGCACCTTGCTGTCGGGCACGCCTGTGCCGAAGCCGCCGGGGCCGACCCGCCATCTCGAGTGGTCGAAGTCGGGCTTCGTCCAGTTGGCGGGCGGGGCCTCGAGGGTGTACCACCAGCGGGCGTCAGCGGGCGTGAGCACCCGCATCGTTTTCGGGTCGAAAGCGACCGCGCGCAGGTCGCGGCCGTTCCGCGAGATCGCCGGGACGCCGTAGCTCGGCGGCGCGTCGAGGTGGTGGCACTTGATGCAGTGTTTGTCGAGGATGGGTTGGATGTGGCGGATGAAGCCGAAGCCCTCGGTTCCCCATTCAGGAGGCGCGAGGGGCTGGGGGCCGGCGAACAGCGCCGCGCTCGTGTGGGACACTGGCGGTGCGGTGTTCTTGTTCTCGTGGCAGCCGACGCACGAGACGCTCTCGCCGGGCTGGAGGCTCATCCAGCTCCGCATCGTCTGCACGGCGTGGCCGTTGGCGTCGAGGGCCTGGAAGTAGACGGGCGTGCGGGCGGGGAGGACGAAGCAGGCCGAGCCGTCGGGGTGCACGGGCGTGGTGCCGAGCACGCGCTTGACGTCCCACGTGCCCTGGATGGAGACGGGGGTGGAGATGAGTGCGCCGCCGGCCGGGCCGCTGTTGCCGTTGGAGCCGATGCCCGCGGCGCGGAACTCGAGGGCGACGACGCGAAGCTGCTTGATCGCGCCCCGCGGCACGCCGGCCAGGCCCGGCCCCTCGTAGATGTCCTGGAGGTAGACCCAGCCCTTGTCCTTGCGGTAATCTACGACGTTGGCCTTCACGGGCGGCACGGGGCGGGGGAGGAGCGGGATGGGCTGGTTGCACGAGATGTTCGGGTCGGCGGCGAGGAGCTCGCGGCGGCCGTCGGCGTCCATCCAATAGAGGGCGAAGTGCGGGGCCTTCTCGGTGCGGAAGGTGACGAGGAAAGCCGTCTCGGAGAGGGGATAGGGGTATTGCCACTGGTCGCCGGTCTGGCCGTAGGCGTCCACGCGGACCGCCTTGGTCTCGCGGACGGGCGCGATGAGCTGGGCGCCGGCGTTCTCCTGGCGGCCGCGTCGGGGGTCCACGATGCCCAGCCAGCCCTTCTGCCGCGAGTGGTGGCCGGTGAAGATCGCCACGTACTTGCTTGTGCCGGGGATGGCCCGGGCGTGGAGGATGGTGGTGGGGAACCATGAGTTGTTGCCGTACAGCTCGGTCTGGCCCGTGCCGTCGGCGTGCATGTGGAAGAGGCCCTGGGGGTAGATCTGGCCGCGGTCATTGTAGTCCCAGCGCGTGTAGATCACCCGGCCGTCGTGGGTGACGGTGGGGAAGTTGGTGTGGACCTGGTCGAAGGAGAGGCGGCGCAGGTGCTCGCCGTTCGGGCCGCAGGTGTAGAGATTGCTCACCTCGGTCCACCAGCAGTCCACGATCTGCACGCAGCGGGTGGAGTTGAACACGATGTCGCCTGAGGGGAGATAGGCGCCCTCGTAGTCGGCGAAGCCGAGGCCGTGGGTGAGCTGGCGCACCTCGCGGCTCGACGCGTTCATCTCGTAGAGGTGGTAGTCGTCCTTGTTCAGGTCCTTCTTCCAGGCGAACAGGACTCGGGCGGCGTCGTAGGAGACGTCGGGGTCGCGGATCACGCCCTTCGGGTCGTCGAGCAGCGTGGTCACCTTGCCATAGGCGCCGTCCATCTCGAGCAAGCACAGGCTCGATCCCGGGCGAAAGTGGCGTTCGGCCTGAGCGTCGCTCTGGCCTTCGGTGTAGGCATAGTGCGAGCCGCCCAGGTCGTAGTGCTTGGTGAACACGATGCGGGCGAGTTGGGCGAGGTGGGGCTTGAGGCGGGCCTCGCGGCGGCGCTCGCAGGCCCTCAAATAGAGATCGCGGGGCGAGAGGTCGGCGAGGCCCACCTCATCGAGTTGCTTCCGCAGGTCGGCCGCCGCATCGCCAAGCTGGACGAGGAGGGCGGCCACGCGCTCCCTCGTGATCGCCTGCTCGCCCGCTAACCCGTCCTGCGCCAGCCAATCGGCGACCACCTCGGGCGGCGCCGCTGCCGGGGCAGAGGATTGAACAAGCCACAAGACAGCCAGGAGGGGGACGCCATGCCGCATTGAGGACCGTTCTCCGCGCGTGGAATCGGGCGACTCAGCACACCGACGATTATGCTACAAGAGGCCAGGGAGTGCAACCGACGCGGCAACCCCCCTTGGCCGCGGCGAGCGGCGACACGCGATTGCGAGCCGGCGGCTCACATGGTAGGCTCTGCCGAGAGCCGCGTTCTCGGCCCCGAGCACAGGAGACACCCCCGTGGCGCGCTTCCGCTGCTTCGACGTGCACGTGCACATGGACCTGGGTACCGACATTGACCGTGTGGCGGCCGAGGCCCGCCGCCTGGGCTGCCGCCTCGGCATCTCGTCGTGCGGAGCGATGTTTCACCAGCCCGGCAACGACGCCGTGGCCGCCGCCATCGAGCGGCATCCCGACGTGGTGGTCGGCTTCGGCTACGTGGCCCTCGGGCGCGGCGACGGGCCGGCCACGGTCCGCCAGTTGCACGCGCAGGGCTTCCGCGCCCTCAAGGTCATCGCCCCCAAGCGAAGCTACGACGACAAGAGCTTCTACCCCATCTACGCGCAAGCCGAGAAGCTGGGCATGCCCATCCTCTTCCACACAGGCGTCCTGGCCCGGATGGATGTTTGGGGGGCGCAGCACGGCTGGGCGGAAATGGCCAGGCTCGACTGGCCGCGGCTGGACATCTCAAGCGACCGCATGCGCCCGATGTGTCTGGATGCCATCGCGCGCGCCTTTCCCGGCCTCAACCTCATCATGGCCCACTTCCTCAGCCTCGGCCGCCGCGACGAGGCCGCGGCGCTCCTTGTCCACCACCCCAACGTCTACGCCGACCTCACCACCCCCTCGTGCGCGGACACGAAGGCGCGGGTGAAGGCCTACGCCCGAATCCTGCGCGACTGCTGGCCGTTCACCGACTACCGCAAGCTGCTCTTCGGCACTGACTTCTTCACCCACCTCTCGGGCACGAAGCGCCTGGCGGCCGGCATCCGGGCCATCGGCCTGCTCCTCGACGAGTTGAAGGTGCCGAAAGAGGTGCGCGCCGCCATCATGGGCGGCACGGCCGAACGCCTCGTGGGCATCTAGCCCGCATCTCTCACCGGCCCGCCGGCCTGGGAGTGCGGAACGCCCCCTTCTTGTCATGCTGAGCCTGTCGAAGCACCTTTCGGAGGAGCGGCCGCCGACAACGGAGTGTGCCCTGTGATGTCGGTCTGTCCCCTTGAGAGGTTCCTCGACTTCGCTCCGCTTCGCTCGGAATGACAAGGTTTCCTGCGCGGCTCCTGCGGGGCTGGTGAGAAATGCGGGCTAGCGCCCCTGCTTCCGCCGCGAGTATGGCCCCCAATGCTGGCAATGCCCTTCTCTGGGGGGTCCACCCTCTCTCCCCTCCCTTTCAGTGCCCATCTTCGCCCACATCTTGCGTGCCAGTAGCCCGCGAACGCGGTCGCCCTGGGCTACGCCCAAACGCCCCCTTCGGGGGCTAAGGCAGGCCCTCGAGAACATGCGGGCAAGGGTAAGCCTTTCAGGGAGGGGGCAGGGGAAGGGTCGGAGCCGAGGAAAGGCCACTGGCTGCCAGAATCAGGGGCCATCCTCCTCCGCCGCCTCCTGGTTGCGCCAGACCCGCGTTTCGGCTATGCTGTGGACGGCCGGGAGGGGGCGTCGGCCGCTGTCTCAACAACCCAGTCCTGCCGGAAGGAAACGCGAGTGCCCCATCGCACCCTGCTGTGGTCGTCCGTCGTCCTGAGCATCCTGGCCTCTCACGGGCGGGGCGAGGAGATGCCCCTCGCCGACGCCGGGCCGCCGTTCGGCCGGCTACGACTCGTCCAGGAGATTGACTGCTCGGCGCCGAATAAGGACATCCTCTTCATGGAGTTCCCCGCCGGGGTCAGTCGGGTCGAAAAGCTCCTCGGCACCCCCTGCCGCCTTCTGCCCAACACGGGCCAGGAGCCGAAGTACTTCGCCTATCGCATCGGCGAGGGCAAGGGGCTGAAGGCCGGCGGCTGCTACGTGCTGAGCCTCCAATACCCCGAGGACCAGCCGCGCGCGATGTACGTGTGCAACTGGGGCTGCGAGACCGCGCTCGGCTTCGCCTCGGGCACGGCCATCGGCGACGTGCTGAAGGGCAAGTACGTGCCCAACAACCCCGAGTCGCTCAACTACCCGCTCTCGGGCAAGCTCGAGCGATGGAGCCAGCTCTTCTACCTCCACGACCGGTTCCCCGAGATCAAGCGCCCGCGCGGCCTGGGCGCGCGGCCGCTTGTGCCGGCCGACGGCTTCTGGGTCGCCATCGCACAGCCGCCCGCCTTCCAGGACCCGCGCAGCGCGGGGGCCGCCGTGTCGAAGCTCCGCCTCTTCGAGATCGCCGACCCCGCCGCGCTGGCCGTGAAACTCCACTTCCCGCCCGACGGCCTGCCGCGCCGCCACGTCTTCTCGCGCGAGGAGATGGCCGACGGCGTCGTGGCCTTCGGCCACAAGCCCGAGGAGCAGGACGAGACCCTCCGCGGCGTGAAGGACATCGCGGCCTGGCACGAGTACAAGATGAAGGCGATGGCCTTCCTCGGCATCAACACCTACGCCAAGGACCTGCTCGAGTTCGGCCACAACCAGGGGTGGGACTCCGCCGAAGGGGGCGGCAACGCCTGGGTCTACCAGTCCTCCACCCCCGGGCTGTGGGCGGCGATTGTGGAGCGGGCAGCGAAGCACGGCCTCACCGTGCTGCCCTACTACGAGTACCGCGGCAGCATCGGCGGCGACAAGAAGCTCGCCCTCGGCTCCCAGAGCCGCTGCAAGCGCCTCGACGGCGGCGATACTTACACGCACATCTCCTGGTGCGAAGGCAAGAACGCCGACATCACCGACCCCGACACCGTCGCCGACGCGAAGAAGATCCTCGACCTCACGATCACGAAGTACAGGGACAAGGCGAAGTTCGTCGGCGCCTGGTTCCGCCAGCGGCCCACCGCCATGCCCATCAGCTTCAACGAGGCCAACCTGCGCCTCTTCTCGAAGGAGGCCAACGACGGCACCCGCATCTCGCGCTCGCACCTCCAGAACGACAAGGCGCTGCGGGACAAATACTACCAATGGTGGTTCGGCAAGCGGCGGCAGTTCTTCGAGGCGCTCCGCGACCACCTGCGTGCGGCCCTCGGCCCCGACGCCTTCGTGCTCTACACCAACGACTCCAGCGAGCCGGGCCGCGCGCTGCCCCGCTCGATCACCGGCCACGGCAAGCCCAACGGCTGGCAGTGGATGCAGGTGGTCGTGACCGACGACTTCCCCGCCTGGGAGAAGATCCTCGCCGACGAGACGCACTACAAGTTCGTCAAGCCCTACGCCCTCGATGAGGTCGTCTCGCAGAACATGCACGCCCGCGGCCTCGCCACGTTCCACGAGAACTGGGACAAGTGGGAGATGGCCCACGCCTCGCCCCCCAACGACCCGCACACCTACCGCGATGCCGACGGCGTGATGCTCACCTACACCTACAACCGCCTCTACACCGTCTCGTCGCCCAAGGCGTTCGAGGACTACCGCACGCGCTCGGGCCTCGCCGCCGTGCGCCACTACTCGCTCAACGAGAACGAGATGAACGCAGGGAACGACGAGGTCCTCGGCTACTTCATCTGCGACGTCGAGCGTTCCGGCCCCTACTGCATGATGGCCGAGGCGCGCGCCGTGGCCTACGGCGACCCCGTTTGCCTCGGCTCGCTCACCGGCAACAGCAACCTCCGCGGCTTTCCTCAGTTCGTGCGCGAGTTCCACGCCGCCTTCCTCGCCCTGCCCGCGTTGCCCAGCGAGGTGGTGGCCAACGCGGCCAGCGACCCCGAGGTCGTCGTGCGCGCCATCCGCACGCCGAAGTCCGGCACCTACGTGGCCGTCGTAAACGTCGGCTTCGGCGAGAGGAAGAACGTCGCGGTCGCGCTGCCCGCTCAGGGCCAGGTGACCGACGCGGCGACGGGGCAACCCGTCCAGGCGGCGGGCGGCAGGCTCACGCTCACCCTTCGCCCGGCCGAGCTGCGCGCGCTGCGCGTGCAGTGAGAACCAGCCCCCCCGAGCGCGGCCCCCCGATCCTGCCGCCCGCGCCCCCAGTCACCCGCATTGTCTTGGAAACCAGACACCCCGCCGCCATACCTGCTCACTTCCGCCTCCGCCGAGAGTTGAGCAAGTATGGCGCTTTGGCGATCCGGGCGGCTCTACGGCCTTTCCGTCCATACTTGCTCAATTCTCTCCCCCCCTGAGTTGAGCAAGTATGGGGCCCAGAAACTGCCTCAGAACCCACACGGGCGGCGCTGCCGGCGTCGGCGCGGCGGAGCCAGAGCGCCTTCTGGGCTGGACGTCCCCATCCCGGGAACCGCGGCGTGGGGACACGTCGCCCACAACGTCGGCCCGAGGCAGGGGCGGGCCGTTCCCGCACGGTCGCCAGCTCTCCCGGTTCCCACCCGCGCGGCTCCCCCGGTTTGCGCCCCGCGGGCCTTCCTGGTAGAATCCTGGCCTGGCGCTGGCCCGCTCGCCCCGTCGGCCCGGTCCCCGAACCCACGGTCTCCCGTCCCTCTGGAGGAAACGTATGCCCTCGCATCTCATCGCCCCGCATGGCGGCAGGCTCATGAACCTGATGGTCACGCCCGACCGTGCGAAGGAGCTCAAGGGCCTGGCGGTCAAGGCCGCCTCGTGGACCCTCACGCCCCGGCAGACCTGCGACCTCGAGCTGCTGCTCAACGGCGGCTTCTCGCCGCTCGACGGCTTCCTGTGCCGGAAGGACTACGAGGGCGTGTGCTCGGCGATGCGCCTGGCCGACGGCACCCTCTGGCCCATTCCGATCACCCTGGACGTCACCGAGGAGATGGCGGGCAAGCTCCAGCCGGGCCAGTTGCTCTTCCTGCGCGACCTCGAGGGGGTGGCCCTGGCCGCCGTGCACGTCTCCGAAATCTGGACGCCCGACCGCCCGCAGGAGGCGCAACAGGTCTACGGCACGACGAACGCCGAGCACCCGGCCGTGGCGCACCTGCTCAAGCGGTCCAATCCCGTCTACGTCGGCGGGCGGGTCGAGGGGCTCCAGCTTCCCGCCCACTACGACTTCGTGCCGCTGCGCCAGACGCCGGCCGAGCTGCGCGAGCGCTTCGTGGCCCTCGGTTGGCGCCGGGTGGTGGCCTTCCAGACCCGCAACCCGCTGCACCGCGCGCACGTCGAGCTCACCTTCCGCGCCGCCAGCCAGCTCGAGGCCAACCTGCTCATCCACCCCGTGGTGGGCATGACCAAGCCGGGCGACGTGGACCACTACACCCGCGTGCGCTGCTACCGCGCCGCGCTCCGCCACTACCCGCAGAACACCGCCATGCTCAGCCTGCTGCCCCTGGCCATGCGCATGGGCGGCCCCCGCGAGGCCGTCTGGCACGCCATCATCCGCAAGAACTACGGCTGCACCCACCTCATCGTCGGCCGCGACCACGCCGGGCCGGGCAAGGACTCGGCTGGTCGGCCCTTCTACGGCCCCTACGATGCGCAGGATTTGATCCTGAAGCACGAGCGCGAGCTGGGCATCACCCCCGTGCCGTTCAAGGCCATGCTCTACGTCGAGGACCTCGACCGCTACCTGCCCGAGGACGAGGTGCCGGCCGGCGCGCGCACGAAGGACCTCTCGGGCACCGAGCTGCGCGACCGCCTGATGGACGGGCGCGACATCCCCGCCTGGTTCTCGTTCCCCGAGGTGATCGCCGAACTACGCCGCACCCACCCGCCGCGCTCGAAGCAGGGCTTCACCGTCTTCTTCACGGGCCTGCCCAGCTCCGGAAAGTCCACCCTCGCCAACGTGCTGCTCGTGAAGCTCCTCGAGATCGGCGGCCGGCCGGTCACGCTGCTCGACGGCGACATCGTGCGCACCCACCTCTCGAGCGAACTCGGCTTCTCGAAGGAGCACCGCGACATCAACATCCGGCGCATCGGCTTCGTGGCCTCGGAGATCACGAAGAACGGCGGCATCGCCATCTGCGCCCCGATCGCCCCCTACGACACCACGCGCAAGGACGTGCGCGCGGCCATCGAGGCCGGCGGCGGGTTCATCCTCGTCCACGTCTCCACCCCCGTGGAGGTCTGCGAGCAGCGCGACCGCAAGGGCCTCTACGCCAAGGCCCGGGCCGGCCTCGTCAAGGAGTTCACCGGCGTCTCCGACCCCTACGAGGTGCCGCAGGATGCCGACCTGGCGATCGACACCAGCGACATCACGCCCGAGGAGGGCGCCCAGGCCGTCATCCTGCACCTGGAGAGGAAAGGCTACATCGCCACGAGCCGGTGAATCAGGCGGATGGCTGGTTGGATGAGTGGATGATTGCCTGGATTTCTGGCATTCTTCCAGCCATCCATTCATCCACCCATCCAATGTGTATCTGGCGCACCGAGGAGCGGAGGCTTGAACGACGGCCCCGATTTCATCGGCGTGGGCGTGCAGAAGAGCGGCACCACGTGGGTGGCCAGGCGCCTGGCCGAGCACCCCCAGATTCTCCTCGGCAAGAAGGAAATCTCCTTCTTCACCCACGAGTTCCACCGCGGCTACGGCTGGTACCACGCCCTCTTCGCCGGCAAAGGCACCCGCCTCGCCGGCGAGATCTCGCCCAACTATTTCATCAGCCCCCGCCGCGACGAGCCGCGCCTCGAGCACTATCCCCGCTGGTCGCTCCAATCGTGGTGGAAGCACCTGGTTCGCCCCTTCCCCTCGGCCCGCGACGAGATCCGCAAGACCTACCCCGGCATCAAGGTCTTCGCCGTCTTCCGCAATCCGGTGGACCGCGCCTGGTCGCAGTACTGGATGTGGGCCGAGCGGCGCGAGCGGGTGGGCAAGAAGCGCCTCGTCGTGCCCTTCGAGCGCATGTTCCGCGACGACGGCCGCTGGATCCAGGACTACGGCCGCTACGGCACCTGGCTGAAGCACTGGCGCGAGGCCTTCCCCGACTTCGGCGTCTTCCTCTACGACGACCTGGTGGCCGACCCCGCCGCCTTCATCCGCTCGATCTACCGCTTCCTGGGCGTGGAGGAGACCTTCGCGCCCACGCTCGGCCAGCGCGAATTCGCCGGCCGGTACCCGGCGATGGACCCCGCGACCCGGGCGATGCTGGCGGACTTCTACCGCGGCGAGGTCGGCGAGTTCTTCCGCCTGATTGGCCGCGAGCTGCCCTGGCTCGACTGAGCGCCGCAGAGGAACCCTCTCGCCACCGCCTCGCGGATCAGGCGCTCGGCATAGGCCCAGAGCGTGGGCGCGCCCCGCTCCATCACGCGGTTGCGGGCGACCACCTGGTCCACCGTCACGCCGTGCCTCTGCCACTGCGCGCCCCGGGTGTGGAAGTTCAGCAGCAGCGGCTGAAGCCGGTCGAGCGCCTCCAGGAAGCGCGCCTCGGCCGACTCGCCCGCCTCGTACTCCTCCCACAGCGCGCGGACCCAGGCCCCCTGGTCGGGCGGCAGGAGGGCGAAGAGGCGGTCGGCCGCGGCCGCCTCGCGGGCCGCCTGGTCGCGCCGGCCCGCCTCGTCGTAGATATACGTGTCGCCCGCGTCAATCTCCACCAGATCGTGCACCAGCGCCATCTCGACCACGCGCAGCAGGTCCACGCCGGCGTCTCGCGCGTGCTCGGCGAGGAGGATGGCCATGAGGGCCAGGTGCCACGAGTGCTCGGCGCTGTTCTCCTGGCGGCGCGCGCTCGGCAGCAGCGTCTGGCGCACCACGCCCTTCAGCTTGTCGGCTTCGAGGAGGAAGTTCAGTTGGCGTTCGAGTCGGCGGTCGAGCATTGCGGAAACCCTTTCGGATTGAGGCGTAGGAAGCTCTCCGTGCATTCTACCCGCGGCGGCGTTGGAAGGAAAGCCTCCAAACCCCCTCGATTGGCTTGACAACTACGCCTCTCACGACGACAATGAACGTGGAGGATGCGAGCATGTCCAGGACCCTTGAAGCCGTCGTGGACGAGCAGGGAAATGTCCGCCTCCTGGAGGACATCCACCTGACGGGTGCCCACCGGGCGCTGGTGACCATTCTGGAGGAGGCCCCTGCGCTTCGGGTGTCGGAAACGGCGCTGTTCAGTGAGCCGGCGCTCGCCGAGGACTGGAACCGCCCCGAGGAGGACGCGGCGTGGTCACACCTTCAGCCGGGTCGGTCATCCTAGGAGCCTGTCCAAGAATCCCCGTGGGCTGCGTTGCCGGCGCCAGCGGGCTGGATGCGAGGCGCGGCGACGCAGGCGATGCCCTGGAATGCATCGCTGAGGAGCCGCAACGTGGCAGCCGGCCCGCTGACGCCGCAACCCGAAGGGACGCCGCGACTTCAGGCCGCCCGCGGTGTCGCTCATCGTCCGCGATGCGCTCCGTTGCATCGCCTCCTCCTCGCTCCTTGCGTGCGGCCCGAATCGGCGGCGTCGCAGCCTCACGCGGATTCTCGGACAGGCTCCTAGTTCCTTTCCCTTTCTCTGACCTCTCGCAGGCCAAGCTGCGTCCCGCCGTCGTCCTTGCCGACGCGGGACGAGGCGATTGGGTTCTCTGCCAGATCACCAGCAACCCCTACGGCGATGCGCGATCTGTGACACTCACTGATGCCGACCTCGCCGCTGGTTCCCTGCGCGTCGTCAGCTACGCACGACCCGGCAAGCTGTTCACGGCGAATCGGGAGCTGCTTTCCGCCGAGCTTGGCGCTCTAAGGCGCGAGACGTTCCGACGGCTGGTCCGCGCCGTTGTGGACCTTCTCGAATGCGCGCTGGCTCGTTAGCGAGTGCGAAGAGAGCAGTAGCCCATGCAGATCACCCTGGCCAACCTCCCCCTCGGCGACGTGCCGCGGCGGAACGACCCGCTGGGCGAGTTCCATTGCCTCCGCAGCGACCCGCGCTACGCCGGCTGGCACGAGCCGACGCTGCACTGGACGTGGCAGTCGAGCAACTGGCGGGTGGGCGAGGACCGCGACGGGCGCTTCATCGAGCAACTCCACGACAGCCGCCACAACAACACCCTCATCGTCAACGACACGTTCTGGCGCAAGGTCCGCGGAGTCGAAGCCCAGGTTCTCTGCCCGCGGCTCACCCAGGAGGCGGGGGTGGTGTTCCGCTTCCGCACGGCGCTCGACTACATGGCTCTGCTTCTCGACCCCGGCGGCGTGAAGTTCGTCTCGCGCAACGGCGAGCAGTTCCATATCGAGCAGGAGATGGCGGGGATGTTCCCGCACCTCGTCGGCAACTGGATCACGCTGCGCATGGACCTGGATCGGACGAATCTGAGCTTCTGGGTAGACGACGAGCTCGTCTTCCTCACCCGCTGGGGCGGGCACCTGGATGGGCGGGTGGGGCTGTTGGCCAACTGCCCGGCCCGCTTCCGCGCGCTCGCCGTGGACGGCCGCCCGGATCGCCGCACGTGCGTGGTGCCGGCTTCAGCCCGTAGCGCCCGGAGGCGGCCTGAAGGCCGCACTACCAGCGGCAGGCGGTATCCAGAGATGCGGCTTGTGCGGAAGATCGCTACGCCCGGCTTCGGCACCTGCCGGCAGATTCGATTCGGCGACCTGACAGGGAACGGGCTGCCCGATATCGTGCTCGCCCAGCGCGCGCCTATCGAGGGCGGCGCGGGCTACTACTCCGTCGGTTGCCTCACGGCGCTCACGGCGGAGGGCGAGGTGCTCTGGCAATCGGGCACGCCCACGCCGCAGACGCCGCTGGCCGGCGACCTGCCGTTCCAGGTGAACGACCTTGACGGCGACGGGCGGAACGAGGTGGTGTGCGTGCGCGGCTTCGAGATTCAGATGCTCGACGGCGCGACGGGCAAGCTCAAGTACGCCGCCCCCACGCCCGAACGCCCCGAGCACCATCCGCTCCTCAAGAGGTCCATCTCCTACTTCGGCTCGCCCGACGGGCACGAGTTCCCGCGCGTCGTGGCCGACTCGATCCGCTTCGCCGACCTGGCGGGCCGCGGCGCCGCCCGCGACTTGCTTTTGAAGGACCGCTACCACCACCTCTGGGCGCTCTCGCCCGACCTCCAGCCGCTCTGGTCATGGGTGGGCAACCTGGGGCACTTCCCCTTCGCGGCCGACCTCGACGGCGACGGCCGCGACGAGGTGATCGCCGGCTACCACTGGCTCACGGCCGACGGGCGCGACCTCCAGAACCTGCACCTCGGCGACCACGCCGACGCCATCTTTGCTATGCCCTTCCCCGGCTCGGGCGACCCCCAGGGCTGGGGCGAGCCCAAGGCGGTGCGCGCCGGCGGCGACGACGGCCTGCTCATCGCCGGCCTCCACGGCGATCTGCTGGCCGTCCGACACGGCCACGTCCAGCGCCTCAGCATCGCCAAGTTCCGCGGCGACGCCCCAGGCCTTCAATATGCCATCTGCACCTACTGGGGCGCACCCGGGATCGTGGCGCTGCTCGACTCGACGGGCAAGCTCCTCTGGTCGCGCGAGCACCCCGTGTGCGGCAACACCCTTCAGCCCGTAAACTGGACGGGGGAGGACGAGGAGCTGATCTACTACTCCGCTCACGCCGATTTCGGCGGACTTTGTGACTGGCGCGGCGAACAGGTCGTGCCGTTCCCCGACGATGGCCACCCGGAGCTATGCTCCGAGGTCATGGACCTCTTCGGCACCGGCCGCGACAATCTGATCGCGTGGGACCCCGAGCGGCTCTGGATTTACGCAGCCGCAGACGCGGGGCAGGGACGCCCCGCCCACAGGCCCCTCCGGCCCCCGCTCCATAGCTGGTCGAACTACATGTGCTACTGGTCGCTGCCGGGCGGCTGAGCATGGCCCTGGCCGCGCGAGGGCAGGTCTATCTCGGCAATCGTCTGGTGCCCGTTGGCCCACAGGCTCGAGGCATCGTCCAGGTCGAACTGGAATCGGCGCTCCTCGAACAGCCTGCGGCTGCACTCGACCACGGTGGGGTCGTAGCGGGTGCCGCTGTACCGCGCGGTCTCTTGAAGGGCCTTCTTGATGCCCAGGGCGGGCCGGTAGGGGCGGTGCGAGGCCATGCCCTCGATCACGTCGGCCACGGTGAGGATGCGGGCCTCGAGGATGATCTGGTCCCCCTTCAGGCCGGCCGGGTAACCCGAGCCGTCGAGATGCTCGTGGTGCTGCACGGTGGCCATGGCCACGGGCCAGGGGAACTCGATGTTCTTGAGGATCTGGTAGCCGACCTCGGGGTGGGTGCGGATCATGAGCGTTTCGGCCTCGGTGAGGGGGCCGGAGCGGTTGAGCACTTCGCCCGGGATGTTGATCTTGCCGATGTCGTGCAGGAGGCCGGTGAGGAAGATGCCCTCTGTGCGGCCGGGGGGCAGCTTCATCTCCTCGGCGATGGAGCGGGCCAGTTGCGCCACGCGGTGCTGGTGGCCGCCGGTGTAGGGGTCGCGCTTGCCGACGGCGGAGGACAGGGTGTTCACGGTCTGGTAGAAGATGCGGCGGAGCTTGGCGTAGCTTCGGCGGAGCTCCACCTCGGCCCGCTTCTTGTCGGTGACGTCGCGCAGCACGATCTGGAAGCCGATTCGCCGCCCCACGTCGTTCACCAGGTCGGTGAAGAGGTTCTCGGTGAACACGGGTTTGCCGTCGGGGCGCACCCAGCGCCACTCGGCGGCCCGCTCGGGCAGCTTGCCCGTGGCCTCGAACTCCTCGATCACGGCGAGGAACTGCCGCCAGGAGGCCGGATGGAGCAGCCGGTTGACGATGGCGGGCTGGGCGATGAGCCTGGCGCGCTCGCAGCCGAGGATCTCGACGGCCCGCGGGTTGGCGAAGGCGAGCTGCCCGCGCTGGTCGAACTGGAGGATGCCGTCGCGCGAGCGCTCGACGAGCATGCGGTAGCGCTGCTCGCTGGCGCGCAGGGCGCTCTCGGCCACCTGGCGGCGCGTGCGCTCGCGCACCTCGCGCAGGGCCCGGTGCACCGAGGGCAGGAGGCGCCCGAGGTGGTCCTTGAAGACGTAGTCCGTGGCTCCCCCCTTGACCGCCTCGATGGCCATCTCCTCGCTGATCTGGCCCGACACCAGGATGAAGGGGACCTCGGGGCGGAGCTCCTGCGCGAGGGCCAGCGCCGTCAGCCCGTCGAAGTCGGGCAGCTTGTAGTCGGCGAAGATCAGGTCGAACGCCGTCTCTTGCAGCGCGGCCACGAACGCCTCGCGGGTGGTCACGCGCCGGGCGGCGAACTGAATCTTGCCGCGGCGGAGCTCGGACTCCACCAGTTGGGCCTCCAGCGACACGTCTTCCAGGATGAGGATCTGGAGCGGCCAGCCCGAGGCCCGGGGTTTGGGTTCATCAAGGGCCGCCGGAGCACTCATGCGCGGGCCTCCTGTGCGGCGTACTCGGGCTGCGCGAACTCGGGCGCCGGGGTCGCGCGGGCGGTGGCGGGCAGCGCGAAGTAAAAGGTGGCGCCCTGGCCCACGGCGCCCTCGGCCCACGTTCTGCCCCCGTGCCGTTCGAGGATGCGCTGCACGATCGCCAGGCCCACGCCCGTGCCCTCGAAGGCCTCGTCGCTGTGCAGCCGCTGGAAGACGCGGAACAGGCGGTGCGCGTACTTGGGGTCGAAGCCCACGCCGTTGTCGCGCACATAGTAGACGTGCTCGTGGCGGTCCGCGTCAATCCGCCCCCCGACCTCGATGCGGGCCTTGGGGTTCTGGCTGGTGAACTTCAGGGCGTTGGCGAGCAGGTTGGTCATGGCCTCATGCAGCATCGAAAGGTCGCCGTGTGCCGGGGGCATCTCGGTGACGGCGAGCGCCACCGAGCGGTTCCCGTGCGCCACCATCAGCTCGTCGAACACCACGCGGGCCAGCTCGCCCACGTCTATCTGGGCCAGTTGGAGCCCGCGGCGCGCGGAACGCGAGAGCGCCAGCAGGTCGTCAATCAGGCGGCTCATCTTCTCGGAGCTCTGGTGGATGGCCGCCACGTGCTGGCGGAAGGAGGGGGCCGCGGGGTCGGCGGCCGACTCGAGCAGGTCGCGCGAGAGGCCGAGGATGATCCGCAGCGGGGAACGCAGATCGTGGGAGACCGTGTAGTTGAAGGCCTCGAGCTCGCGGTTGGCCGCGGCGAGGCGGGCCGTGCGGTCCTCGACCCGCTGCTCGAGCTCGCGGTTGAGCCGTTCCAGGTTGCTTTCGGCCCGAAGACGCAAGCGCACGGTGTGCTGCACGAAGCCGCCGAAGAGCACGAAGGCGATCATCATCAGGAGCCGCACCCACAGCTCATTCGGCGTGGGCGTGGAGAGGCGGGTGATCAGCCGGTCCCAGAATCCCTTCTGGCGCAGCAGGTCCAGCGTGACCCTGTCGGCGTCGAAGAGGTACACCTGGACCACGCACTCGGTGAACCAGTAGATGAAGCCGAAGCCCAAGGCGACGAGGATGAAGTTGGAGACCTGCCGCACTCGCGATGCGCCCGCCTTGCGCATGCATTTCCCTCCGTGAGCCGAGCGGCAACCCGTACGCTCGGTGGCGCGTTGGCCCGCGTCGTGCTCGCCTGAGCCGTGCCCTCAGACGCGCGCGAACACAGGGAATGTACACGAAGTTGCCTGGAAGTCAAGTGCCGCCGCTCAAGTTTTTGGCGCGGTTGGCGCGCTCGCCGGCCTCGGGTGTCTCGAACGCGGGCCGGTCGGGCCAAGGTCTTGGCGGCCCGCTGCTCGGGGGCCGACAACTCAAGTTTCGTCCACATGTACTGGCTGAATATACGCTTACGCACGCGCAGGCGCAGCGCGCCAGGCTCCTAGGAGCGGCGCCTGTGCCACACGGCCACCTGCTTCCCCGGTTCGCACAGGAGACGTCCAGGATGAATTTGGGCCTCAGGTACCCGACGAGGCGGGGCAGTTCGTGGCGCGGGCTTCAGCCCGCGTCTTCAACCTCCCGCGGGTTCGCAACCCGCGGGAGGTGCTGTTGCGGGAGATCCCATCGGCCTGCGTAGCGACAAGCGTCGCGCTTGTCGAAAACCACCTTCCAGCGCCCTTGACGGCAAGGGTCCGCGGGACTATGTTGGCGACGGAGGGGCAGTGTTCGTGAAAGGGTCCTCATGGGAATCGCGTTCGCACCCGCAGAGGCGTCCCGTTGCTGGTTCCTACACAACCATCAGGTTTCGCTTGCGGTTGACAAGGCCACGGGCTGGCTCCGCTCGATGGCCTTCCAGCCCAGCGGCGTGGACCTGTTTCAGATCAGGCGCCAGAACATCCCCGGCTATCTCGGCTTCCTGCGCGTCTACGACCAGCGCGACGACCGCTGGTACCACGACCTGAAGGACCGCTGCCGCGTGCGCGCGGCGAAGCGGGGCAACAAGGTCACCCTCACGAAGCGTTTCGCCGGCGCCCCCTTCGAGCTGAAGGTCACGCTCGCCCTCGACGACTTCGGCCTCCTCTGGCAGGCCGAAGCACGCAAGACGAGTCGCAAGGTCGCCGACCGCTCGCTGCGGATCGGCTTCAACCTGCCGCTCCAGGCCGGCTGGCACGTGTGGGCGCCCTGCCGCGACGGCGACTTCGTGTTCGACGGCATGGAGGACTTCAATTTCAACCACATCCAGGTCAGCTACGTCTCCGGCCGCGACATCATCCTGCCGATGGTGAGCCACACGAGCCGCGACCTCGATGCGGGCTACTCCATGCTCCTGCCCCTCGACGCCCGCGTGCCGATGGCCACCTTCCAGTTCGAGAATGGCGACAAGGGCTTCAACTGGGGCTACGCCGAGAAACCCGTCCAATCGCTCCAGACGCTCGAATGCCTCCAATCCTACATCGGCCTCGTGGGCGACCGCCCGGCGAGGGCCGCCGTGCGCGTGCTCTTCCACGGCGGCGACTGGCGCCTCGGCCTTGAGCAGGTCTATCGCCACTACCGGGCGTTCTTCGACCCCGACTCGCCGGAAATCCACGACGCCGAGGGCGTCTTCCTGTGCGGCGGCATCGAGGTGGGCCGCGACCCCAAAGCCTACACGGCCCTCGGCCTCAAGACCCTGGAGGTCCACGGCCACTTCTCCTACTACTCCGACTACTTCCAGGACGGCCAGGCGCGCTGGCTCAAGATCAACTCCCTCGAACGCCTCTACCACAAGTGGCGCAAGGAGGGGAACGAGCGGGATGCCTATCAGGTGTGGGCCTGGGTGAACTGCCACACGCCCGCCGAGATCGCCGCCGAGCTGGGCGCGGCCGACGTCGAGAGCCTCTATCACACCCGTGCAGACATCCAGGCCCAGCTCACCAGGATCGCCGAGGCGGGGATCTGCCCGTTCTGGTACTTCAACTACACCGACGGCTTCCGCCCCGTAGCCGAGGCGCGGTGGCCCGACGCCATCTGCCGCACGCCCCAGGGCGACCCCATCCCCAGCGGCTGGCACATGTGCCACAACATGAACGCCGACCTTTCCACCTCCTTCGGCCAGTTCTGCCTCGAATCCGCGAAGAAAATCCTCGCCGAGTACCCCCAGCTCAAGGGCTTCTTCCTCGACTGCTTCCGCCACTACGAGATTGACTTCGCCCACGACGACGGCCTCACCGTGGTGGACAACCGCCCGGCCTACAGCGTGAACTTCTCCTACGACGAGCTGACCCGCCGCATCAAGGAGCACATGAAGTCCCTCGGCCGCCCCCTCTCCATGTTCGCCAACAAGCCCCAGACCCTCCGCTGCATGCGCCACGTGGACGGTGTGCTGCTGGAGGGCGACGGCGACATCTCGGAGGAGAAATACTTCTGGGCCTGCCTCGCTAAGCCAATGTTCTTCCTCTGGACGAGCGACCGGGCGAACACCGACGAGAACCTGCGCCGCTGCGTCCTCCACGGCTGCTTCCCCACCATCGCCCGCGACGGGCGGCCCCACGACGAACTGGTCGCCCACTACGCCCGCTACCTGCCCCTCTACGAGCCCTTCCGCCGGCGCGTCCTGTGCTTCGAGCCCGACCCCCTTCGCGTCCCGCGCGGCGCCCGCGGCAAGCTCTACACCGTCCCCGACGGCTACGTCGCCGGCATCATCACTCCCCACATAGACAGCGCCGACGAGATCCGCTACGCCCGCACCCCCTACGCCCTCTTCCGCGTCAAGCGGGGCTGGGATGTCGGCCGGGTCGGCCTGATGCACCCGGGCGACCAGGCCTTCCGCGACGCCGCCTTCAAGTTCAACGGCAGCCTCATCGCCGTCCCCATGCCCGACTACAAGAACTGCGCCGTCGTCAAGCTCTTCGTCACCGGCTCGTCGGGCAAGGCCATCGGCCCCGAGCGCTTCACCGGCCCCATGGACTTCTGCGGCGACCCCGAGAGCTCGTTCCAGGACATTCGAGGCCGCTGATGGTTGGGCCGCGGGTGAACTTGACAAAGATGCCCAGAAGTCTTACTATCAGGTAGGAATCGGATCAGCTGGTAAGGCAACCGGTCAGGAGAAAGCAATGGCCGCAGCCAGGCTATCCACCAAAGGGCAGCTCGTCATCCCCAAGGTGATCCGCGACCGCCTCGGGGTTCATCCCGGCGACAGGGTGGACTTTGTAGTTCAGGACAACGGTGATATCGTGATCCGCCCCGCTACAGTAGATGTCCGGGAACTCGAAGGCATGCTCTATCGCCCCGGCAGGCGGCCCGTGTCCATCGAGGAGATGAACGAAGCGATCCGCACGATGGGTGGGAGACTCAAGAGATGAAGGGGCTCGACACCAACCTCCTCGTGCGCTACATCGTGAAGGACGCCCCCCGACAAGCTGCCGTCGCCGTCCGCGAGATCGAGGCCGTGCGCAGCCGGAGCGAGAGCCTTCTCATCCAGCCGGTTGCCCTGTGTGAACTCGTCTGGGTCCTCAGGGCCGCGTATGGTTTGTCCAGAGGCGAGATCGCGCCTCTGCTGGAGCAGATGCTCATCACGGTTCAGTTCGAGATCGCCGACAATGACACGGTTCGACAGGCTCTCAACGACTACCGGGTCGGCCCCGGCGACTTCGCCGACTACTACCTCGGCCGCGCGAACGCCGCTGCGGGCGCCGAGACCACCCTGACTTTCCATGCCGCTCTCCGTAGCAACCCCCGCTTCACCCTCCTGCGCGCCTGAGGCCGTCTCGCCCAAGTTCGCGGGCTACCCCCGGCCATTCCCCCCCGTCACTGGAGGGCATCGGGGCCCCGAGGCGGCGGGGTCGGTTGGGTGACTGAGATCCTATAGTACTTCCGCCCGTAGTCCGTGCTGATGGGGCCGAATCGCACGAACTCGTGGTCCTGAACCACCTCCCGCACGCGCAATTCCTTCTGGCCCGCCGGCCCCCACGCCAGAACCTCAAACACCACATCCAGATCGTGCCCCGCCGTTCCGCTGCCATCGTGGTACATCCATGTCAGCTTCCCCGCCATCTCGTCCTCGCGCGAGGGCGGCCCCAGGATGCCCTTGACCTCGGCGGGGGTCATGCCGGGGATGATGAGCCTCCCGAGAGCGTTGTGCCGCTCCCATCGGCTCGAGGGCCACACGTGAATCCAGAGCTTCTGCACCCACGCGGGCTGCCAGATGGCGCCGGCGCTGAAGAGCAACAGGCTCCAGGCCGCCAGGGCGCCCGCGCCCAGGAGAAGCCCGCGTCGAGAGGGACACAAGGGGCCACGCATCGCCGGTCTCCTAACTCCCCGAACTCGTAACCGATGCGGGCTCGAAGCCCACCCAGCAGATCCCCTCCACGCCCGTGAAGCGTCTGGCCATCACGGCCAGAGCCTCGGGGTTGTCGTCCACCAGGATGAAGCGGCGGCCCAACTCCAGGCACGCTGCGCCCGTGGTGCCGCTGCCCGCGAAGAAGTCGAGGACGAGCCCCCCCTTCGGCGACGATGCCTGCACGATGCGCCGGAGAATGCCCAGCGGCTTCTGCGTGGGGTAGCCGGTCTTCTCGGCGCCGGTCGTCGGCACGATCGTGTGCCACCACGTGTCGGTGGGCGTCTTGCCCCGGGCCGCCTTCTCGGGGCCGACGAGGCCGGGGGCCATGTACGGGATGCGCTCGATGTCGTCGTAGTTGAAGACGTAGTTCGCGGGGTCCTTCGCGTAGAACAGGATGTTGTCGTGCTTGGCCGGCCACCGCCGCCGCGTGCGGGCGCCGTAGTCGTAGGCCCAGATGACCTCGTTGAGAAACGCCTCGCGCCCGAAGATCGCGTCGAGCAGCACCTTGGCGTAGTGGACCTCGCGGCAGTCGAGGTGGACGTAGAGCGAGCCGTGCGGCGCCAGCACGCGGCGGGCCTCGACCAGGCGCGGCTCGAGGAAGGCCAGATAGTCGTCGAACAGGTCGGCGAAGCACCTCGAACCGATGCGGATGGTCTCGTAACGCCGGCCCGCGAAGCCCACGCGGTCGCCTGCCTCGCTCTGCGCGGTGCGGATCTGCGTGCGCCGCTGCACCTTGCCCGTGTTGAACGGGGGGTCAATATAGATGAGGTCCACCGAGTCGGCGGGCATCCCGCGCAGCACCGTCAGATTATCAGCGAAATGAATGGTGCCGACCGGTTCCGTCATGCCCATCATGTCCATAATCGAGGAATTATAGTGGAGCGCGCCCCGGGGTCAAGCCGCGCAGCGTCAACGTGCAAGGCAGCGTCCTGGTCCATGCCGCCGTTCGAGAGCGTGGGGCTGGCGCTGTGGCGCCAGCGGCGGCCACCTCATAACCCTATATGCCGCAATGCCTTATGCTCTCAGGACGCTCTCCCTCTCATACTTGCTCATCCCGAAGATGAGCGAGAATGGCCGGAGCCGCGAGAATCGCCAATCCTCGCCATTCTACCCATACTTGCTCACTTCCTCCCTCTCAGGATTGAGCAAGTATGGGCGGAGAGCGCCCGCAGGCGCCCGGCAAAGCCCTCCAGGGGACCCGCCAGGTCTGCCAGGGGGAGGCACGCTCACACCTGCACCGGCCACTCGAGCCAAGCGCGCCAGACCCTGAAGGGCCGCGATTCCTGTCCACCCCTGCCGCGAGCGGCGGCTGAAGGCTGCGAAGCGAGCCGACACCGTCCCGGGCCGCCGGTCCGACGGCGCCCTCTGACTCCGCCTGCCCCAGGTCGGCGATGGAACCGCGCTGCCGAAACCGCGTCTACGAGAAAGGGGAGAGAAGCCGTCCACACAAAGGAGTCCTCGAAATGCGCGTGCGGCTCTGGCTGGCGGCGCTGGCGGCGTGCGCCCTCGTGGCGGCGGCCGTGGGGTCCCAGATCGGCGTGGGGCTGGACTGGCGGACCGGCCTCTACGTGCAGGAATACTGGCAGGGCGGCAAACCCCGCTATCTCATCGCCAACCTCAGCCGCGAGCCTGCCACCATCACCGTCCAGACCGTCAACATAGATGTCCGCGAGGGAGGGCGCGCCTTCCGCGAGGCGAACCCGCTGCCCCAGAAGCCCGTCGAGACCCTCGCCGGCCCCTGGGAGGTGCCCGCCGGCGGGGCGGCCGACGTGGATGCCTCGCCCCTCCTCGGCAAGGGCCTGGCCGAGTTCCGGTCGGGCGGCAAGCGCCTGGGCCTCCTCGATCTCGCCAAGCCTCCCGCTGCCGCGCCCGCCGAGGCCATCGTCACCACCCACGGCGTCAACGGCTCGGGCGGCCGACAGACCGGCCTGTGGTGCGAACATCCCGCGCTTCGCGTAGCCGCGGGCGCCGACATCGAGGTCAAGCTCATCACGGCGGCGGGCCAGGGCACGCTCAGCCTCGGCACCAAGAGCAAGCCCCCCGAGGAGAAGGACGGCATCGTCACCAGCCCCGCCCATCTGGCGCCCGCCGAGGCCGTCTGCGACACCCTCCCCGTGGCCGCGAGCGGCGGCGCCGTGGTGATTGACACGGGCAAGCCGCTCAAGGACCAGCCGAGTCACACCGTCCTTCTGCGCTTCAAGGCGCCCGCCGTCGCGGCGCCCACGCTGGTGACATTCGGCGGCTGGGTCCAGCACCGAGGCGGCGGCTACTGGCTCATCCGCGCCCTCGTCATCGAACCCCGCTCCGCCCAGTGAGCCCCTCCCCGAGGTTCCAATGCCTTCGGGAGGGTAGTAGCCGGGGGAACCTGCTCGTGCGCCACGACGTTACCCTCCCGAACGCATCGAACGTTCGGGAGGGAGTCGGCGCCCTCTCGTCAGACCTTGGCGAGGACGCGTTCCGCGAGGGCGTGGCGGCGGGTGGCGAAGGGGTCGCTGGACGGGGGGCGATTGGCGAGGCGCTGGACGGCGGGGGCGGCATAGCGCAATTCGTCGGCCGCAAGTGAAACGTCCATCTCGCTTAGGACCAGGAGCGTGTAGTGGAAGGGGAAGCGGCGCCAGCGGCCTTCGCCATCGCGCGAGAGGCGGAGGGCTTCGGCGCCGGCGGCCAGATGATGCTCGGCGCGCTCGAGGCCGCCGGCGGCGAGATGGCGCCAGAGGGCGACCGTGCACTTGCCGCAGCAGTACTGGCCGAGCCAGGGACGGCCCACGTGTTTCTCGCGCTCCTCGGCAGCGCGCAGGCGCTCGAGCATCCCCTCGGTCGCGCGGCCCAGGGCGCGGCCGACCTCTTCGGTGTCCACGTCGAGAAGGAGGAGTGCTCGGCAGGCCTCCTCGCCCAGCACGTGGGCCTTCCCCGCGTGGGTCGTGACCGTCTCGCCGGTGAATAGCCTGATTCCCTGGGAACGGTCCCTCTCCGTGGGCGCGAACAGGCCGTGGTAGGAACCCGGCAGGCCCTGGCGAGCCGCAATCCAGGCCGCGGCTTCGCGCCGGTCCGCCTCCGATAACTGCCGCCCGAAGAAGAGCGCCTCGTCCACCGCATCGAGGGTCCCGGCCAAGCTGTCGGGCCTCACCAGGCTCATTCCACCACCTCCATCTTGACCGCGTTGCGGTCGAATCTCAGCACCCAGACCTTGTAGTCGCTGGAGTTGTTGAGGATAGCGAGCTTGAGAGCAGGGTCGTAGCAGAGGGCGTCGGACCAACTGAACGGGTTGTCCTTGAACTCCACGGGCTTGCCCTTTGCCTCGAACTTGAGGTCGGCCCAGAAGAAGCGGCCGTCGGCGGGGTCCCACACGATGTTCCGCTGCTTGCCGTCGGGGGCCGTGAAGAGGCGCATGAGGAGCATCAGGTCGGCGTCGGGCAGGTAGACCTGTTCGCCCCAGAAGATGAATTGGCCGAGTGCCTTGGGCTTGGCGATGCCGAGCTTCGCGGCCTTGCCCGTGGCCAGGTCGTAGCGCCAGATGTCCTTGTCGTTGGCGAACCAGAGGCAGTCGCGCTTGGAGTCGTAGCGCAGGCCGTGGCCGTCGCACCAGATGCCTCCGAAGGGCGGGCCGTCCCAGGGCAGCTTGTTCCACTTGCCCGCCTTGGCGTCGAGGAGGAAGAGGCCCTTGTCGGAATAGGTCACGGCGCCGCGCGGGGTGGGGGCCATGAAGCTGTGCATCACGCCGCGGTGCTCGAGGCCGGGGAAGGGCTGCGGCTCCCACTCGCGGACGGCTGGGTTGTAGGCGCGGTCGAAGTAGAGCATCTTCCCCGCCGCCGCATCGTAGCAGTAGGCCTTGTAGGCGTGGACGGGCACGTGGGCTCGATCGTTGAAGCTCAGCGGCGTGGGCTGGCTGGCGTAGACCCTGTCAATGGGGTCGTCGGGGTGGTAGCCGAGGGTCCAGCAGCCGCCGCGGAGGCTGAAGTGGGCGACGTCGTTTTCCTGGCTCGTGGCGTGGCCGCCGCCCCAGAAGAGGAGCTGGTGGCGGGCGGTGTCGTAGGCGGTCGTGCCCCAGCGGTTGCGCGCGCCGGGGGCGTAGCGGGGGAAGTCGAGGGATGTCCAGACGTTGGCGGGCAGGTGGCGGTAGAGCTTGGCCATCGCCTCGGGGTCGGGCCTGGCGGCCTGCTCCCAGATCGCCGGGTCAATGCGGTTGAAGGTGTAGGCGCCCGACGTCCCCATCGCGCCCTCCGCAAGCGGGACGCTTGCGGCTACGGAGGGGTCAATCTTGCAGGCCCAGGTGATGAGGCTGGGGCGCTCGCCGGGCGTCACGCACACGAGCACGTCGTCGTCGTTCACGGCGCCGGTCTGCACGTCGCGGCAGGTGACGCGCGGGGCGTTGGGGCTGAACTTCTGGCGGCCCCAGTCCTCGGGCTGGAGCGGGACGTGGAGGAGGGGCTTCCACTCGTTCGCCGCCACGTCGTAGGTCCAGACCTCCTGGGGGAGCCAGTCGCGGCTGTAGCCGCCGGCGAGGACGATCTTCCGCGCCTTCGGGAGCCAGGCCAGGATGTGGCCCGCGCGCGGCGTGGGGCACTTCTCGGGGAAGCGCTGCTCCCAGGTCCGCGCCGCGCAGTCGTAGACCCACGTGTCCGAGAGCACGCGGTCGAGTCCGTCGCCGCCGAAGAGGACGATCTTCTTGTGGACGGGGTCGTAGGCCGTTTGCGAGCGGGCGCGGCCGGGCGGCTCGACCGCCAGGGCGTCCACCGCCTGCTCGAAGAGCACCCGCGCCGCGCGCACCTCGGCGATGATGTCGGGCGTGATCTTCCCCGAGAGCTTCGCGCTGGCGGCCTTCACCGCGGCCACGGCGGCCGCGAGCCGGCGGGCAGCCACGCCGTTGGTGTCGGGCGCGAGTTTCTCGGCCGCGGCGGCGAGTTCAGCGGCTTGGGCGGCGAGATCGGCCTTGGCTTCTGCATCGGTCTCCGTGATGGCGAAGCGGTTGCAGGCGGCGCCCAGGAGGGCCTTGGCCTGCCAGCGGAGGGCCTTGGCCCTGTCCAGCAGCGCCTTCGCCTCGGGGGAGCCGAACTCGAGGCGCCGCCATTCGTTCCCGGCGATGTCGAAGGCCCAGGTTGCCACGTCGGCGCTGCCGCCGTCGCCGCCGGCGTGCAGGATCTCCCTGTTCACGGGGTCGTAGGTCATCGAGCCCCAGAGGCGACACGTCGTCCGCGGCTTCGCCTTCAGGTCCTCCCACGTGCGCGCGTTGGGATCGTAGCGGAGGGTCTTGTCGTGGAGGTAGGCGTAGATCTTCCCGTCCTCGGGCACGTAGCACCATTCATAGCCCATGCGGGATTCGAGCCATTGGCCGCCCGCGCCCACGCGGAGGTGATCGCCGTCCTTGTAGAACAGCTCGGGGCCGTTATGGCCCATCTTGGCGCGCCTCTCGGCATATTCCTCGCCGACCGGCCCCGATTCGGGCCGACCCGCGGCCACGTCGGGCGGGTAGGCGTTGAACCACTTGAGTTGGGCGAAGTCGAGTTCCTCGGTGTCGTAATGCCGCGGCACGGTGCCGCCGTAGGCCTGCATGCCGCTGGCCATCACGAAGCGTTTGAGCGGCGGCACGTAGACGAAGAGGGGCTGCTCGCGCCAGCCGGTCTTCGTCACCAGCGCCTTCACCCACGTGTTGGGCGGGGCGTCGGCCAGGGAGGCCGGCGCCTGGGGCGCCGCCCCCTCGCCCGCGGCCGCCACGCTCGCCCACAGCACCGCCACGGCAATCCGCATGCTCATTCTGTCTTCTCCCGGTGCAGGGTTCATCTCCGTGTTACCTGGGCAGCTTACGCCCGGCGCGCCACCGCGTCAAGCGAGGGCGGACCAGCCCGGTGCGAGACGGGCAGCCGCACGCTCTTGAAGGGCGCCGCCCGCCGTGCTATAGTCGCCCGCGGGGAGCGCAAAGGAGAAGCCCATGGACTGGTCGCCTGCCGCCACTCGCTACGACTCGATGCGCTACAACCGCTGCGGGCGCAGCGGCCTCAAGCTGCCTGCCATCTCGCTGGGGCTGTGGCACAACTTCGGGGGCGTGGACGCCTTCGAGAACTGCCGCGCGATGGTGCTGCGGGCCTTCGACCTGGGGATCACCCACTTCGACCTGGCGAACAACTACGGCCCGCCGCCCGGCTCGGCCGAGGAGACGTTCGGGCGCGTCCTCCGCCAGGACCTCGGGCGCTACCGCGACGAGCTGGTGATCTCCACCAAGGCCGGCTGGCGCATGTGGCCCGGCCCCTACGGCGACTTCGGCTCGCGCAAATACCTCGTCGCCAGCCTCGACCAGAGCCTGCGGCGGATGGGGCTGGACTACGTGGACATCTTCTACCACCACCGCCCCGACCCCGAGACGCCGCTGGAGGAGACGATGGGCGCCCTCGACCACGTGGTGCGGCGGGGCAAGGCCCTCTACGCCGGCATCTCCAGCTACCGTCCCGAGGGCACGCGCGAGGCGGCCCGTATCCTGCGGTGGCTCGGCACGCCCCTCCTCATCCACCAGCCGTCCTACAACCTCTTCGACCGCTGGATCGAGGGCGGCCTGCTCGACGTGCTGGCAGACGAGGGGATCGGCAGCATCGTCTTCTGCCCGCTCGCCCAGGGGCTGCTGACCGACCGCTATCTCGCCGGCATCCCCGCCGACTCGCGGGCGGGCAAGCCGCACGGCTTCCTCAAACCCGCCGCGATCACCGACGCGAAGCTGGAGAAAGTGCGGAGACTCAACGACCTCGCCCAGCAGCGGGGCCAGACCCTCGCTCAGATGGCGCTGGCGTGGGTGCTGCGGCAGCCGGCCGTCACCAGCGCCCTCATCGGCGCCAGCCGCGTAAGCCAGATCGAGGACAACGTGGCCGCGCTCCGCACGCTGGGTTTCTCCGACCGCGAGTTGCAGGCCATAGACGCCATCCTCGAGGCTGCCTGACACCCCAGATGCGCGCCCACATGGGCAAGATGGCCCCGCTGGACGCCGTGGCAAAGTGGAGGGCGGAGCCGGCTCGACCCGATCCAGACCGTCCATATTGTCCATAGTGTCCATTGAGGCTGGCGGGGCCGACGTGCGGCACAGCCCATTTGACAGTGCGAGAACGCTTTGGCACACTAACCATCCTCTGGTCTCGGCCAACCTCCTGAGGAGCGCGATACTCATGGGCAGTAGCGTGACGCGACGTGGATTCCTGGCGGGCCTGGGCGCCGGCCTGGCGGCGCCCTACGTGGTCGGCTCGCGGGTGCTGGCCGCGCCCCCGAGCGACCAGATTCGCATGGGCCACATCGGCGTGGGCGGGCAGGGCGGCGGCCACCTGGGCCGCTTCGCCCAGAACGACCGCGAGCCGTCCGTGGCCGTGTGCGATGTGGACAAGAACCACGCGGAGAACGCGGCCAAACGCTGCAAGCGCGAGGTGGGCGTCTACAACGACTTCCGCGAGCTGCTCGACCGCAAGGACGTGGACGCCGTGGTGGTGGGCTCGCCCGACCACTGGCACGGGCTCCACACGATCCTGTCGTGCGAGGCCGGGAAGGACGTCTTCTGCGAGAAGCCGATGATGACGACCATCGCCGAAGGGCAGGCGATGGTGCGGGCGGCGAGGCGCTTCGACCGCGTGGTGCAGATCGGCACCCAGGCGCGCTCGACCGCCGCCGGCCGCTACGCCGCGCAATACGTGCGCAACGGCCACATCGGCAAGGTCAAAGAGGTACGCACCTGGCACTACAACAACCCCGCCAGCGGCTGGGAGGCGCCCCAGCCTGTGCCGTCGGGGCTGGACTGGGACCTGTGGCTCGGGCCGGCCAAGTGGGTGCCGTATCACCCGAAGCGCTGCCACTTCAATTTCCGCTGGTTCCTCGACTTCGGCGGCGGGCAGATCCGCGACCGGGGGGCGCACATCTTCTCGAACATCTGCTGGGGCATGAACGTGGACGCGACCGGCCCCGTGAGCGTCGAGTGCCTGAGCGGCGAGGCCCCGAAGGGAATGTTCGACTGCCCCAACGACTTCACGGTGAAGTACGAGTTCAAGAACCCCGACTGGAACCTCTTCTGGTGCCAGCCGGGCGAGAAGTTCGGCGAAGCCGCCTTCGGCTTCAAGTACTTCGGCGACAAGGGCGAGCTGGTCGTCAACGGCGGCGACGGCGGCATCTGGTCGCCGAAAGAAGTCTACGTCGAACCCGGCGCGGGCGAGACGAAGCTCTACGTGAGCAACGACCACATGGGCGACTTCCTCAAGTGCGTCCGCTCCCGCGAGAAGCCGGTGATGGACGTGGCGATCGGGCATCGGGTCACGAGCCTGTGCATTCTGGGCAACCTGGCGTTCCGCGTGGGCCGCAAGCTCACCTGGGACCCCGCCAAGGAGGAGATCGTCGGTGACGAGGCGGCGAATCGCCTGCTCAACCCGCCCATGCGGCCGCCGTGGCACCTGTAGAACCGCCGATTGCCGATCTCAGAGCCATAGGGCGTGCGTGCCTGCACGCGGAGAAGCCTCAGCAAAGGAGCGATAGATGCGGCCGCCAGCGATCCTGGTTATTGCCCTCGGTTGGGTGGCGTGTGTCAGCGTGTGGGCGGGCGAGACGGGCGATGACCCGCTGCTCAAGGAGCTTCAGGGCAAAGGCGAAGCGACCAAGCGATCAGCCGCCGAGTGGGAGGCCGCGCACGCGAAGGCGCTCGACGCCCTGCTGCCGAAGCTGACGGGCGACGACCTGGAGGAGCGCGGCGAGGCGAACCGCGTGCTGGCGCGCATCGGCTGGCACGCCAGCCGGCCGGGCGCGGCGGCCGAGCGCACCGCGGCCGAGAAAGCCCTGCTCGCGCGGTTGAGGCCCGATCTGCCCAAGCTGGGTGTGATCGCCATCCTGGAGGGCCTCGAGCGCATCGGCACCGAGGAAGCGGTGGGGCCGCTCGCAAGGCTGCTCGACGCCAGGGAGACCGAGTTGCCCTCGGTGCGCGAGCACGCGCGCCGCGCGCTGCTCAAGAACCCCAGCCCCAAGGCCGTGGACGCCCTGCGCGCGGCCCTGGCGAAGGCCGAGGGCGCCGAGTGGCGCGTAGGCCTCATCAACGCCCTCGGCGAGCGGCGCGACAAGGCCGCCGCGCCCGCGCTCATCGCGCTCGTGAAGGACGACGACCAGGGCGTGAAGCTCGCCGCCATCGAGGCCCTGGCCCGCATCGGCGACAAGGGCGCGGCCAACCTGCTCGCGGCCGCGAGCAAGGGCGCACCCCCGCGCGTCTGGCGCATCGCCATCGTGAGCTACCTGCTCCTGGCCGACCGCCTGGTCGAGGCCGACGACAAGGCCGCGGCCCTCAAACTCTACCAGAACCTCCTCGGGGCCGAGGACTTCGTGAAGTGCGGCGCACTCATCGGCGTGGGGCGGGCCGGCGGCCCGGCCGAACTCGCCGTCATCTTCGAATCTCTCGCCGACCCGGACCCCGAGATCCGCGGCGCCGCCATGACGGCGCTGAACATGATGCCCGCCGCTGCCGTGAACGTCGCCGTGACCGAGAAGCTCCGGACCGCCAAGCCCGAGGTGAGAGTCGTGCTGCTCAGGCTGCTCGCGGGCCGGGGAGAGGCGAGCGCCGCGCCCACGCTCGTCGCCGCGGCGAGCGACGCCGACGAGGCCGTGCGGATCGCCGCCTACGAGGGCCTGGCCGCTCTGGGCGACGCTCGCGCGCTGCCCCCGCTCATCGCCGCCCTTGCGAAGGCGCAGGGCAAGGAACAGGAAGCCGTCCGCAACGCCGCGGCGCGCATCCGCGGCAAGCCCGCGACGGAGGCCCTGGTGAAGGCTATGGACGACGCTGATGCCGCGCTGCGCGTGGAACTGCTCAAGACCCTGGCCGCCCGCAAGGACGCCGCGGCCGTGCCCGCGCTGCTCCAGGCCGCGAGCGACAAGGAGGAGGCCGTCCGCTCCGAGGCCCTCAAGGCCCTGGGCGGCTACGCGGGCGCCGAGGCGCTTGATGGCCTGGTGGCCCTGCTCGTGAAGGCCGACGACAAGGACCGCGCCGCGGCCGAACGGGCGCTCAGCTCCGTGTGCGCGCGCATCGAGGACGAAGCGAAGCGCACCGCCCCCATCCTCGCCGCGCTGCCCAAGGCCCAGGGCCCGGCCCGCGGCGCCCTGCTGCGCGTCCTCGGCAAGCTCGGCGGGGCCAACGCGCTGGAAGCCGTCCGCGCCGCGCTCAAGGACGCCAACCCCGACGTGAAGGATGCGGCGATTCGCGCTCTGGCCGACTGGCCCGATGGCGCGGTGGCCGCCGACCTGCTCGCCGTGGCGAAGGGCACTGACAACCTGGCCCACCACGTGCTCGCCCTCCGCGGCTGCCTGCGCGTGCTGGCACTGCCCGGCGAACGAACGGCTGAGGCGCGGCTGGCACTGCTCGCCGACGCGATGAAGGCGGCGCGGCGGCCCGACGAAAAGAGGGAAATCCTCGGGGGAATGGGCAGCGTGCCCAGCCCCGAGGCGCTCAAAGCCGTCGAGCCGTTTCTGGGCGACGAGGCGCTCAAGGCCGAAGCCGCCATTGCGGCCGTCAAGATCGCGGGCTCCCTCATCGGCACCCAGCCCGATGCGGCGAAGGCCGCGCTGAAGAAGCTCCTCGATGGCGCGCCCAACGACGACGTGAAGAAACAGGCCCAGGAGGCCCTCGACCAGCTCGACAAGACCGAGGACTACATCACCGCCTGGGAAGTCAGCGGCCCCTACACCAAGAGCGGCAAGGAGGGCCAGGGCCTCCACGACGAAGTTTTCCCGCCCGAATCCGAGATGGTGGGCGGGGCTGCCGTGCCCCGCGAGAAGATCGCCTGGGAGATCATTCCCCCCGGCGGCGGCGAACGGCGATCCGACCCCTTCCACATGGACCTGGACAAGAAGTTCGGCGACAAGCAGAACGCCGTGGCCTATCTGCGCACCTGTGTCTGGTCGCCCGCGGACCAGAAGGCGCGGCTGGAGTTCGGCAGCGACGACGGGGCCAAGGTGTGGCTCAATGGTGCGCTCGTCATCAACGCCAACCAGGCCCGCAGCTTCGCCGTAGCGAGCGACAAGGCCGAGGTGGTTCTCAAGAAGGGCTGGAATGCCCTGCTCGTCAAAGTGTGGAACGGCGGGGGCGACTGGGGCATGGCCGCCCGCCTGCGGCGGCCCGATGGCTCGCGCCTCGAGGGCCTGCGCGCCGCGCTCAGGCCCGAGTAGCCTGCGAGCATGTGGTATAATGACAACAGGCTTGGACGGATGTACCTGTGAGGAGATGCGTGATGCGGAAGACGAGGGTCATGGATTTCAAGGTGGTCCTCGAACCTGACCCGGACGGCGGATACGTCGTCGCGTGCCCCACGCTGCCCGGGTGCTACAGCCAGGGCGACACCCTCGACGAGGCTCTGGAGAACATCCGGGAGGCCATCGAGCTGTGCCTGGAAGACATGCTAGCCAATAAGGAGCCCTTGCCTGACCCGTCGAAGACCCTCGTGGGCAGCGTCCTGGTGACCGCATGAGCCCCCGCCTCCCGCTGGTCTCGGGGAGGGAGACCGTGGCTGCTCTGGAACGGGTCGGCTACCGGGCCGTTCGCCAGAAGGGCAGCCACGTCCGCATGAGACACCCCCACCCCGCCCAGCACAAACCGCTCACCGTCCCCATGCACCGCGAGCTTCGCCCTGGGCTGCTCCGCGCGATAGTGCGAGACGCCGGGCTGACACCCGACGAGTTCCGCGAACTCCTTGGCCGGTGACACGTTTACATCCCGCGACCGCAGAGGAGACAGGAATGCTGCCGGCCAAGCGCGTGTTCGTGGCGGCCTTCGCGCATGAGACGAATACGTTTCACCCCGTGAAGACGACGGCGTTCCGATTCGGCGAGGCGAGCTCGCGGCCTCTGCCGGCCTGGGAAGGATCGGAGATCGAGATCGTGCCGGGCCTGGCCGCACATCCGGCCGGCGGCGGAACGGTGGACGGTGCGGCATGCCGCGAGACGATGGACAAGGTGCTCGCCTCGCTCCGCGCGGCGATGCCGGTGGACGCCGTATTCCTGCGGCTCCACGGGGCGATGTACGCCGAGGGGATCGGGCCGGCGGAGTCGGTGCTCGTGGGCGAGGTGCGCCAGGTGGTCGGCCCGGGCGTGCCCATTGCATGCACGTTCGATCTCCACGGCAACATCCCCGCCCGAATGGGGGAATTCGGCGACATTCTTGTCGGCCTGAAGACCGCGCCGCACACCGACGGCGCCGAAACGGCGGAGCGAGCGGGACGCATCCTCCTCGACACGCTGCGAGGCAAGGTGCGGCCCGTGTCCTGCGTGCTGCCCGTTCCCATCATCCTGCCCGGCGAGAAGGCGATGACGACGGCTGAGCCGTTCGGCTCGCTCGTGGAGGAGGCGCGAAGGGTCGAAGCCGGAACCTCCCGCAGGTTTGAAACCCGCGGGAGATTGATCCTCGCGGCCACGCTGTTCGTGGGCTGCGCGTGGACCGATTCGCCCGACACGGGGATGGCCGTGATGGTGACGGCCGACGGCTCGCGCGTCGCAGCCCGCGCCGCGGCGGCTCATCTCGCGCGACTCGTCTGGGAGGCAAGGCGCGACTTCGCCTTCGGCTGCGAGACGGCCGACCTGGAAAAGGGTGTGACACGGGGGCTGGAGGCCCCTGAGCCGACCGTGTTCCTCACGGACAGCGGCGACAACGTCACGGCCAGCGCCCCGGGCGACCTGCCCATCGTGCTGCGGCATCTGGCCGAGCGGAAAGTGAGCAACGCGCTGGTGGCGGGCCTCAACGACCGCGCCGCAGTGGCCAGGTGCTTCGAGGCGGGGGAGGGGAAGGCGCTGCGCCTCGCCATCGGCGCGGCGATCGAGAAGCGCCACGGCCCGCCGCTGGAGGCCGACGCTCTGGTCGTGCGTTTGATTCCCAAGCCCCGCTGGGCGGTCGTCCGCATCGGCGGCATCGAGGCCGTGCTGGCCGAGGGGCCGACGGCGTTCACCGACCCCAGCCACTTCGAGGCGTGCGGCCTGGACCCGCTGACGTACAAGCTCGTGGTGGTGAAGGAGGGCTATCTGTTCCCCGGCCTCAGCCGCATCGCGCCGCGGTACATCATGCTTCTCACGCCTGGCGCGGGCGACATGCACATCGAGCGCCTGCCCTACACCCGCCGCCGGCGGCCAGCCTTCCCCTTCGAGCCCGACACACGCCACGACCCGGCGGCCGCCCCTGTGTAGGGCACACTACGCCGCATCACTTACCCTCGATCTTGTCAATCCGCGCGTCGGCCTTGGCGAGCCACTCCTCGACGACGGCGGCCAGGCCGTCGTAGCGGACCCCCTTGAAGAACGCGGTGTCCTTGAAGAGGTCGCCCTTGCGGAAGTCGGACAGGCCGCGCTCGACCTCGCCGTAGTTGCGCTTGAACTCGTCCAGCTTCGTCTTGCCGACCCCCACCCAGCCGGCGGCCAGGGCCTTCGGGGGCGGTGGCACCTTGTCGTTCGCGTTCAGGGCATTGGACCAGGCCTCCAGGTCGTCGAGGCCCTTCTTGAAGGCATCGGGCTTCAGCTTGGTATCGGACATGGTTTCGTCGACGCGTTTGACCTGTGTTACCGCCCACTCCTGGATGTTCTTCATCGTGGTCTTGGCCTTCTGGAGGTGGCGGCGGCGCTGCTTGGCGTCGTCGAGTGAGACAACCGGCTTGTCGAGCAGGGCCTTCGTGGCGGCGAGTTCGGCATCAGCAGCCACAGCGTCTTCCCGCACGACCTTGAGCACCGTGGGCTCGAACTTGGTGTACTTGGCGAACCGCTTGTTCATGGCGTTGAGCTCGCGCTTCCAGCGCACCGCCTTGGGCCCGTGGGTGTTCGACAGCTCGGTGAGAAAGGCCGCGATGCCTGCGAAGTAGTCCTTCCAGTCCTGGGGCATGGACTTCACGGTCTGGCCCTTCTGCTTGGCCCAGGCGAGGTACGCCTCCAGAACGTCGTTTATGCCGTCCGCCCACTTCCCCGCAAAGTGGTTGTCCGCAGCCGTGAACACGTCGTCCATGTTCCCCTGCACGACGCTGTCGGACCCAATGATCTTATCGATCTTCTCGAAGTAGTGGATCACCTCGGTGAGGAGGTAGTTGGCCTGCCGCTTGGCGGTGGGGCTGACGTCTGTGAGCTTGTCCAAGACAGGGTGTTTGGTCTCGGATGGCATCGCCCCCAGGCCGCCCAGGAGGGCCGCCGCCAGCAGGCCGAGCGTGCCGAGGGTTCGCGTCTTCATGGTGTCACCTCTTTCCGTGAGTTGCGGGGGTCAGAACGGCTGGTCGTAGTTGGTGATGTACCAGCGCTTCTTCTCGGTGCGTTTGAAGAAGCGCGGCTTGGGGCTGCCGTACTGTCGGCCGCGCTCGTCGTAGGCCTTCGTCGTCAGCTCGGCCACCTCGACGAGGGCCTCGGCGTGCTGCTTGATCTTCGCCTTGTCCTCCTCGCTGAGGAAGAAGCCCTCGAGGTCGCCCTTCTCGTCGAAGCCCTTGAGCACCTGCGTCTTGGCCGGGCCGACGACCACGTGGCAGTAGAGCTTGGCAAACCGCTCCTGGTGCAGGTCCCAGTGGTAGCCGATGCGGCTCAGCGCCGTCCTGGTCGCGCGGCGGTTCGGGTCTATGCAGTCCAGGAACAGCGGGTAGTTCTTCTCCTTGATGGCCGCGATGTAGATTTCGGTGAGGCGTTCGGGCGTCGCGTCGTCGGGCACGCTCTTGATGGTGTACATGGCACCCTTGATCTGCTCCATCTCGGCCTCGCCGCTGAAGGCGCCGCCGAGCTCGGCCTTGGGGTCGGCCACGGCCAGCGTGCAGCCGGGCACGTGGATGGCCACGGGCTCGACGCCCCAGCCCCACTGCGCGACCTCCACCTTCTCCTTGCCCGCGTCGGGCACCAGCATCTCCAGCCCCGTCACCCGCCCGATCAGGGTCCACTTGCCGTCCTCGGGCAGGTCGCGGTTCACCAGGCGGCGGTAGCGCCGCAGGGCCTCGTAGGCCCCCAGCCAGGGGCGGCCCGAGAGCTGCACGAAGTAGAAGCCCTTGGTGCCGCTGCCCACGTAGACGTATTGGCCGTGGAAGTCGGTGAACTCGTTTGCGGGGTATTCGAAGTCCTTGAGGACGACGAACTTGCCCTTGAGCGCCTCGGCCTCGACCTCGCGGTGGCTGGGCGCGGGGAAGGGCTGGGTGAGCGACGCCTTGTCCTTCTCCACCTCGGCCATCAGGGCGGCCAGCTCCTTGTCCGCCTTTTCGCTGAAGAGCCCCTTGAGCTTCTGCTCATTCAGGCGATAGGCCGTGGCCTCGGGGCCGAGGGTCATCGCCTCGCCCTTGCTGGCGATAAGCGCCTTGCGGCCGCGCTCGAAGAGTTCGTCCACCTTCGGGTCGTCGGGGAACCGCTCCTTGAGGTCCTTAACTCGTTTCAGGGCCTCGTTCTCCGTGTAGCCGAGGGGGAAGGGCTGGCCGTTCGCCCGCTCGACCTTCCTCTCGAAATCCACCAGCCGCTTCTCGGCGCCGCTCAGTTCCAGCTTGCTCGGCCCCTCATTGCCCGCTGGGGCCTTGGCCGCGGCCCATGCGGAGGCCGGCGCGGCCGCGAGCGTGGCCGTCACCAGCAGGGCTGAAAGGTGGCTCGATCTCCATCGCATGGCAGATTCTCCTCGGTGTGCGTCCCTGCACCACCAACAGGCCGTAACGCAAGTGTAGCGCAAATGGTGGCCATTGCAAGCCCAGTGTCGCTTCCATTGCGCGAAGCTCACCTCGCGTCGATGCTCCGTAGGGGCAGTCCTTGTGGCTGCCCCCGGGCGGCCACAAGGCCCGCCTCTACCAGGGCAAAGCCAGAGTGACCGCAACCGGGACGGTTGTGGCTACGTGGCGGACGCGCCCGCACGGGCCCGCTATGGCGCCCAAGCCGTTTTGCCAGCTTGACTCTGCTGCCCGCCCGCGCCATAATCCCTCGAAGCCAGAACTCGTCCCACGGATCCACGGCCAACAGCGAGGGCATCGCATGCAGGACCATGTCTCGCGTCGGAGTTTCTTTAGAGCTGTCGCCGTCGGCGTCGCCGCCCCCTACGTGCTGACGAGCCAGGCCCTGGGCGGGCCGGAAAAGGAGCCGGCGAGCGACCGCATCGCCGTCGGCCACATCGGGGTGGGCGGCATGGGCGGGGGACACCTGCGCCAGGTGATCGGCAGCCGCGTGGCCACGGCCGTCGCCGTGTGCGATGTGGACAGGGAGCGCCTCTCGCGCGCCGAGTCGGCCACCGAGGGCAAGGCCAAGCCCTACCACGACTTCCGCCAGCTCCTCGAGCGGCCCGATATTGATGCCGTGATCATCGGCTCGCCCGACCACTGGCACGCGCTCCACACCCTCCACGCCGTCGTCGCGGGCAAGGACGTCTACGTCCAGAAGCCCATGTGCGTGACGGTGCGCGAGGGCCAGGCGATGATCGCCGCCACGCGGCGCCACCGCCGCGTGGTGCAGGTGGGCAGCCAGGGCCGCTCGCAGAGCGGCGGCCGCTACTCGGCCCAATACGTCCGCAACGGCTACTGCGGCACGGTGCGCGAGGTCCGTTGCTGGCACTACCCGAACCCCAGCCGCCCGGCCTCGCCGCCCGAGCCCGTGCCGCCCGGACTCGACTACGATCTGTGGCTGGGCCCGCTGCCCTACTTCCCCTACCACCCGGCGCACACCCACGGCAGCTTCCGCTGGCTCATGTGCAGCGGCGGCGGCAACATTCGCGACCGCGGCGCGCACATCTTCGGCATCGTGTGCTGGACGATGAATGTGGACCACACCGGCCCCGTCTCGGTCGTGGCCACGGGCGACCGCCCCGAGGGGCTGTACGACATCCCCGTCACCATGAGCGTGACCTACGAGTTCAAGAACCCCGACTGGACGCTCCACTGGGACCAGCCGGGCGAGCCGAAAGGCTTTACGCCCGACGAGAAGCCGTTCCCCTACGGTGTGGAGTTCATCGGCGACAAGGATTCGCTGGTCGTGGGCCACTGCGACGGCGTGCGGGCCGACAAGAAGGTCTTCTTCGAGCCCGGCGCCCACGAAACGGCGCTCTATGTGAGCAATGACCACGTGGGCAACTTCTTCGACTGCGTGAAGAGCCGCAAGGACCCGATCGTGCCGGTCGAAGCGGGCCATCGCATCACCAGCCTGTGCGCCCTGGGCAACATCGCCTGGCGAGTCGGCCGCAAGCTCACCTACGACCCTGTGAAAGAGGAGTTCGTCGGCGACGAGGACGCGAACCGCCTGCTCCACGCGCCGTACCGCGAGCCGTGGGCGCTGCTGTGACCGCTGAGCTCGGGCGTTCTCGTCCCTGCGCCCCGCGTGGGGACTCAATGCCCAGCCGCTCCGCGGCCCGTGCTCCTGGCATGTCGCGCGCACCCGAAGAGAGGGACGACTGATGGGCGAACCGACCACCCGCCGGCAAGCGCTCGCGGCCCTGCTGGCCGCGCCGTATTTCCTCACGAGCCGCGCGCTCGGCGCCGAGGGCCAGGCCCCCGCCAGCGACGTCATCCTCACCGGCCACATCGGGGTGGGCGGCATGGGCAGCGGCCACCTCGGCCACATCCTCGGCCGCGGCGACGCGCGCGTGGCCGCCGTGTGCGACATTGACGCGGCCCGCTGCGACGCCGCCTACAGCCGCACCGGCGGCACGGCGAAGAAGTTCCACGACTTCCGCGAGTTGCTCGACCAGCCCGACATTGACGCCGTGGTGATCGCCTCGCCCGACCACTGGCACCCCCTCCACACGCTCCACGCCTGCCAGGCGGGCAAGGACGTCTACGTCGAGAAGCCGCTCTCCGTCACCATTCGCGAGGGCCAGGCCATGGTGGCCGCCGCGCGCCGCTACCACCGCGTGGTGCAGATGGGCACCCAGTGGCGCTCGATGCACGGCCGCCACGTGGCCCAGTACATCCGCAACGGCTACTGCGGCACCGTGCGCGAGGTCCGATGCTGGCACTACCCCAACCCCACCCATCCGCCCGCGCCGCCGCAGCCTGTGCCCCCGCAGCTCGACTACGACCGCTGGCTCGGCCCGCTGCCGTTCTTCCCCTATCATCCCGCCACCTGCCACGGCAACTTCCGCTGGCTCATGTGCAGCGGCGGCGGCAACATCCGCGACCGCGGCGCCCACATCTTCGGCATCGTGGCCTGGGCGATGAACGTGGACCACACCGGCCCCGTCTCCATCGAGGCCACCGGCGACCGCCCCGACGGCCTCTTCGACAACCCCGTGCGCATGAGCGTCACCTACGAATTCAAGAACCCGGATTGGACCCTCCACTGGGACCAGCCCGGCGAACCCAAGGGCGGCGAGTACGGCGCCTTCTACATCGGCGACAAAGACACCCTGTCGTCCTGGGACAACTTCGACACCGAGCCCAAGGCCAAGTTCGAGGCGCGTCCCGGCGAGATCGAGCTCTACCGCAGCAACAACCACATGGGCAACCTGCTCGACTGCGTGCGCACGCGGCGGCGGCCTGTGATGGACGTGGCGATCGCCCACCGCGCCACGAGCCTGTGCAACCTGGGCAACATCGCCTGGCGCATCGGCCGCAAGCTGCGCTGGGATCCCGAGAAGGAGGAGTTCGTCGGCGACGACGAGGCCAACCGCCTGCTCCACTACCCCTACCGGGAGCCGTGGAAGCTGTCGTGACTTCCGATTGGCCTTCCCGATCGCCGATTTCCGGCAAGGCGTGCGCACCTGCACGCGGAGGCTTCTGAGGAGAGAGACATGAGATTGCCGAGGCTCACCTGGGCTCTGTCGTTTGCCGCGCTGGCCGGCACCGCACTCGCCGGCGAAGCGAGCGTGGAGGAGCTGGTCCAACAGCTCGACGGGCCGAACCCGCCCGCGAATCTCGAAGCGGCCTACGGCCAGGTGCTCGACGCCTGGCTGCCCGCGATGAGCAGCGAGAACCTGGGCGACCGCCAGAAGCCCGAGCAGGCGTTCCAGGACCTCTGCTGGCGCGCCGGCGCGCCCGGCGCCGAGGCGAAGCGCCTGGCCGTGTGCAAGGCGATGACCGCCCGCCTCGCGAGGCCCGACCTCGGCAAATGGCCACGCGTGTGGTTCCTCAAGCAGCTTCAGCTCATCGGGCGCGCCGAGGCGGTGGACGCCGTGGCCGCTCAACTGAACGACAAGGACGATCTGGTGCGCGAGCGCGCCCGCACGGCCCTCCAGCACAACCCCGCGCCCGCGGCCACGGCCAAGCTCGTGGCCGCGCTCCAGGCCGCCACCGACCCCGCCTGGAAGGTCGCCTTCGCCAACGCGCTGGCCACGCGCGGGGACGCGGCGGCCGCGCCGGCCCTGCTCAAGCTCGCGGGCGACGCCAACGACGACGTGCGCTCCGCCGCCCTCGGGGGGCTGGCCCGCACGGGCGACAAGTCGGTCGCCGACGCCCTCGTGGCCGGCATGGCCAAAGGCTCCGACCGCGCGAAGCAGCGCGCCACCGACGCCTGCCTGCACCTGGCCGACCGCCTGGCCGCCGGCGGCGACAAGGCCGCTGCCCTCGCCCTCTACCGCAGATTCCTCGATTCGCCGAGCAATCACCTGCGTTGCGCAGCCATCGTGGGCGTCGGCCGGGCCGGCGGCGTGAAGGAGCTCGACACGATCTTCACCGCCCTTGCCGACAAGAACGACCAGGTGCGCGGCGCCGCCCTCGAGGCCCTCGGGCTGCTGCCCGGGCGCGAGGTGTCCGACGCCATCACCGCGAAGATGAAGACGGCGGCGCCGGAGCTCAAGGTCGTGCTCCTCGGCGCGCTGGCCCAGGGCCGCGACAAGGAGGCCCTGCCCACCTTCCTCGCCGCCGCGGCCGACGCCGACGAGGCGGTGCGCATCGCGGCCTTCGAGGGCATGGGCCTGCTGCGCAACGACGCCGCGGCCCCCGCGCTCGTCGCCGCGCTGGCGAAGGCCCGGGACAAGGAACTCGAGGCCGTGAGGAACGCCGTCAACGCCATCCCCGGCGACGGCATCACGGCCGCCCTGGTGAAGGCGATGGCCGATGCGGCGCCCGCCGCGAAGGTGCAGCTCATCGGCTGCATCGCCGCCCGCCGCACGCCCGCCGTGGCGCCCACGCTGCTCAAGGCCGCGGCCGACCCCGACGCCGCCGTGCGCACCGAGGCGCTCAGGGCCCTGGCCGACGTGGCCGACGAGAAGGCCCTGCCCGACCTGGCGAAGATGCTCGTGGCGGCGAAGGACGACGCCGAGCGCACCGCCGCCGAGCGCACCCTCATCGCCATCGCCCGCCGTGTGGAGGACGCCGACCAGCGCACCGCGGCCGTCCTGGCCGCCTTCCCCGGCGCGGGCGTGCCCGCGCGCGTGGCCATCCTCCGCATCGCCTCGGCCCTCGGCGGGGCCAAGGCACTCGCCCTCGTCCGCTCGGCGATGAAGGACGCCGCGCCCGAGGTCCAGGACGCCGCCTTCCGCGCCCTGCCCAACTGGGCCGACGCCTCCGTGGCGAAGGAACTGCTCGAGATCGCCAAGAGCGACCCCTCGCTGCCCCGCCGCGTGCTGGCCATCCGCGGCGCGGTGGACGTGGCGGGAAAGGTCGGCGGCCTGTCGGGCGACGAGTTGCGCCAGCTCTTCGCCAGCGCGCTGGCCGCCGCCCCGCGGCCCGAGGACAAGAAGATGGTGCTGGGCGCCATGGGCGGCGTGGCCAGCCTGGGCGTGCTCGACCTCGCCCTCAAGTGCATAGACGACGCCGGGCTCCGCACCGAGGCCGAGATCGCCGCCGTGCGCGTCGCCCGCCAGATCAGCGGCTCGTACCAGGCCAAGGCCAAGGAGGTGCTCAAGAGCCTCAGCGAGCTCAGCGACAACCCCCAGGTGAAGAAAGAGGCCGCCGAGGCCCTGGCGCTCCTCGAACGCTTCGAGGACTACATCACCGCCTGGCAGGTCTCCGGCCCCTACACCCAGGGGGGCAAGGACGGCCCCGGCCTCTTCGACGTGGCCTTCGCGCCCGAGAAGGAGCTCGCGGGCGGGGCGTCTGCGCCCCGCGAGGCGGCCAAGTGGCGGCCCATGCCCATCGGCACCGACAAGGGGCGGCCCTGGCTCATCGAATTCGATAAGACGCCCGGCATCCAAGGCAACGACGCCTGCGTGTACCTGCGCACCCGTGTGCAATCGCCCAAGAAGCAGAACGCGCGAATCGAAGCGGGCAGCGACGACGGCCTCAAGGTGTGGCTCAACGGCAAAGTGGTCCACGCCAACAACGCCACGCGGCCGTGCAGCCCGGGCAGCGACAAGGCCGATGTCACCCTCGAGGAGGGCTGGAACGACCTTCTCGTCAAAGTCACCCAGGGCGGCGGCGAGTGGAGCGTGTGCCTGCGCCTGCGCGGCCCGAAGGGCGAGCGCCTCGACGGCCTGGTGGCCGACCCGAGTGGGAAGTGAACGTGGAGCGTGATGCGTAATGCGTGAGAAGAGCAGAGAAGCCAGGAAGCCCGTTGTCCCGCCTTCTCTTCTCACGTATCACGCATCACGCAGACGGCAGGACCCCTGGCTCGGAAAGGAGAATGCGGTGAGTGGTTGGCTGAAGATGGGCGTGCTCGTATGCCTGATGGCCTCGATGGCCGCGGCCGGCGAGGAGGGCGTGACCGTGCTCTTCGACGGCAAGAACCTCGATGCCTGGACGCAGAAGCCCACCGGCGGCTGGACGATTGACGCCGAGGGCGCGCTGGCCTGGCAGAAGGGCTGCGGCTACATCTGGACGAAGGAGCAGTTCGGCAACTTCGTGCTTGACCTCGACTTCAAGGTCTCCAAGGGCGCCAACAGCGGCATCTTCATCCGCACGGCCAAGACCGGCGACCCCGTGCAGACAGGCATCGAGGTCCAGATTCTCGACTCCACGGGCCGCCAGAAGCCGGGCAAGAACGACTGCTGCTCGATCTACGACGTCCTCGCCCCCTCGAAGAACGCCGAGAAGCCGGTCGGCGAGTGGAACCACGTCACCATCACCTGCAACGAGAACAAGATCGAGGTCGTCCTCAACGGCGAGAAGGTGATCGACATGGACCTCGACCAGTGGACCGAGGCGGGCAAGAACCCCGACGGCTCGAAGAACAAGTTCAAGACGGCCTACAAGGACATGCCGCGCAAGGGCTTCATCGGCTTCCAGGACCACGGCAACGCCGTGTGGTACAAGAACGTCACCCTCAAGGCGCTGCCCGAGAAGAAAAGCCAGTGATCGATCGGGGGCGATGCCGCCGCGATAGGACCGATACGACCTATGGGTCCTATCGGAGCGGCATCGCCCGCCCTCAAGTCAGAAGAAGCCGCCGATGCCCCAGAAGCGGTCGAAGTCGGCGGAATGGCTGGACTGGGAGATCGAGATCGGCTATCATGTCAACAAGCGGTCCTTGGCCAGAGGGTTCAATGAGACTGACTTGAGGACGATGGTGGCTGATGTGGTGGCGATCCTGCCCAGCCATGTCGAGGGCCGCTTCGTGCTGCACGCGCGCCTCGGCCGCGAGCAGTGGCGCATCGTCGTCGAACCCGACTACGACGAGCGCAAGCTGGCGGTCGTGACAGTCTGGAGAGTGTGACATGGTCAAACACCCCTACCTCGAGATCACATACCGCAAGGGCAAGCCCTTCGCGGGCTATCTGTATCTGAGCGACAGGCGACCCGCGGAGCCGTGCCGCACAGAGGAGGTCAGCCCCGGTGTGCTGGTAGACACCGCCTCCGACGGGGAGGTGCTCGGCATCGAGTTCCTGTCCCCCGGCTCTGTGACCCCCGAGGACCTTCGAGCCATCACCCGACGGCTCCACGGCGTGCAGGTGCCGACGGAGGACCTCAGCCCGGTCATGGCCCACTGAGCACTTGCGCGGCCCTTGCCCTATGCCCTCTTCTGCCGGCACGCGGGACGGGGCACGCGGGACGCGACCCAGACTGCCCGAAGGAGGCCGCCATGTCGCCAATGCCCCTTTGCCGCCGGCAGATCCTTCAGGGTAGCGCGCTGGCCCTCTTCAGCGTCGTTCCCCGATGGGTTCTCGGCGGCCCGGGCCAGAAGGCGCCCAGCGATACGCTGGCCCGCGGCGTGATCGGCACCGGGGGACGCGGCCAGGCGTTCCTCACGCCGCGCGACCGCCGCGTCGTCGCCGTGTGCGACGTGGACAAGAATCACCTCGAGGCCGCCGCGAAGAAGGTGGGCTCCGGCTGCACCCCCTACGCCGACTTCCGCCAGCTCCTCGAGGTGCAGGCCATTGACGAGGTCTGCATCGCCACCCCGCCCCACTGGCACGCGCTCATCAGCATCCAGGCGGCCCAGGCGGGCAAGGACGTGCTCTGCGAGAAGCCGATGACGAAGTTCATCCGCGAGGGGCAGGCCATCGCCGACGCCATCCGGCGCTACGGGCGCGTCTTCCAGATCGGCACCTACGGCCGCTACGGCATGGGCCGCCTGCGCAAACTCGTCCAGAGCGGACGCCTGGGCAAGCCGCTCCTCGTGCGCGCCGGCCGCGCCCAGGGCTACAACTGGAACGTCAAGTGGTTCACGGGCCTCCGCCACCTGCCGCCGCAGCCCGTGCCGCCGAACCTCGACTACAACCTGTGGCTTGGTCCCGCGCCCTTCAAGCCCTATCACCCGCACCGCGTGCACTTCATGTTCCGCTGCTACTGGGACTATGACGGCGGCGGCCTGGCCGACCAGGGCCAGCACCACCTCGACCCCATCCAGTACATGCTCGACAAGGACGACACGGGGCCGGCCGAGGTCGAGGCCGTGGCCCCCTGGCCCGCGCACGACGACGCCTGCGGCCCCTGGCACAGCGTCACCATTCGTTACCCCGACGACATCACGATTCTCATCGAGAGCGGCGAATGGGGGCCGGAGCCGCAGCCCGCCCCCTTCCTCGAGGGCCCGAACGGCAAGGTGTGGCGCGACGGCCGCTGCGAACCCGCCGGCCTGATGGACGGCCTTGACGCGCTGCCCGACACCAAGCCGCTCATCAGCTTCGAGGAGGCCGAGCGCACGCGCAAGCCCTCGGGCGGGGGCGCCGACAGCTCGCACCGCGCCAACACCCTCTTCCTCCTCGGCAACATCGCCATCCGGTTGGGCCGCAAGATCCGCTGGGACCCCGTGAAGCAGCAGTGCATCGGCGACGACGAGGCCAATCGCCTTGTAGACATCCCGATGCGGGCACCGTGGCATTTGCCGGAAGCGTGAAACGCGATGCGTGGCGCGTGACGCGCGATTCCGCCCCGACCTGCTCCGTCCCGCGTGAAGAAGATCGGCTGTAGGGCGTGCATACCTGCACGCGGAATCTCCTGGCCAGGAGGAGCCCATGGCTCGAGACATTCTCGTGTTCGGACACGGCGACAAGTCGTCCAAGGGCTTCGCGACAGCGGAAGCTCTCGTGGAGTACCTTGAGGGCGGCATATTCCGCAAGGAGTATGGTGGTCGGTATCGGTACAGCCAGAGAAGGCAGGCGGATGTCATTGTCCTTTCGCGGGACGGCTGGGCGTACGGCCACTTCGAGGTTAGCTCGACGGAGGCGCCTACTGAGAAGGACCGCAGGGCCTACCCCCGCGTGCGGCGCGTGTATCTCATCCGCAAGTCGGTTCGGTACGGCAAGCCGGTCCGCATGTCGGACATGGGCATCTCGAGATTCCAGTTCGGCAAGCGCGTGACCGAAGAGGAGTTCGAGGGGATCCTAAGAGCTGCCGGTCGGAGCGAGGGATTCTGCTCGTAGTCCAGCGGCCTTCTCACCGCTGCCCAGGTGGGAGGCGTCTGCGCCACGACTGGGGATCGCGGTGAAGGTGCATCACGGCGACGATCAAGAGGGTGTCGCCGCGCACCTGGTAGAGAATCCCGTACGGAAAGCGGTTCATCAGGCAACGGCGAGTTCGCCTCGACAGGGCGACCCAGGCCTGGGGGTATTCGACGATGCGCTCAAGCGCTCGCCGCACTTCACCGGCGAACTCGTCACCCAAGCCCTCACGGTCGCCATTGTACCTGCCTATCGCGGCCAGGAACTCCTCTTCCGCCTCGTCGAGGAAGTCCACGTTCACCTGGTTCGGCTCCGCTCGATTCGGTGGAACACCTCGCTGGCTGGCTTCGCTCGCAGTTCCCCGCGATCGTATGCGTCAATCCGGTCCTCCGCTTCCTCTGCCCACAGTGTATCCACGCGTTCTCGCTCCGCGATCCCGAAACTCGCGAGAAGCTGCTCCATCAGCTCCGCGCGCTCCCCAGCCGACAGGGCCAGTGCCTCCGTAAGGACCTCTTGTGTTCGCGGCGACATTTCGTGCCCCTTCATCTCACAACGGCCCCTCTCTCCGCCCTTCATACTACCCTCAGCCGAGCCGCCTGTCAACCGGCTCGACTACTCATGATGCGTCCACATGCGAATGACCTTGACGGTCTTGAGGTTGTCGAGCTTCTGATAGACAAGGCGGTGCTAGACGCTGTTGCAGTGAGACCGTTGGCCCCCTTCCAGGGGTGAAGCTCACAGGCTGCGATGGGGCACCCGGGCCGGCCTACGGAGGGGATTGAACATCTTGAAGCCGCCCGACAGATGAAGCCCAAGGCTGCTGCCAGAGCCACAGGTCACAGGCCGTCATACGCCTATGGTCGTGCCGTTGAGCCGATGGCGCGGCCTTTCAAGGTGTTCACCCCGTGTGTTGCGCGCTGAACAACTTGAGCATCTTGACTGAGTCGGGCGTGGGCCGGCCGGACGTCACCCGCCCGGCGCGGCCTGGGCCTGGCGGTGGATGAAGGCGTTCCACAGGTCGCGGCGGATGTAGACACGCAGGAGCACGCGGGGGCGCAGGCCGCGGGTCTCGCCGAAGTACTCGCCCCGCAGGCGCCTCTCCAGCGCGTCGGCCAGGTCGGCCGAGACGATGACGAAGTCGGCGTCAGGGTCGGCGGGGAGGCGGTCCCAGTAGCCCACGTTCGGGAAGCGCCGCAGGTAGAAAGGGAGGGGCCAGTAATCGAGGTCGGAGGCGATCACCTTGATCACCATCGCGTGCCCCTTGGGGTGCACGGCGGCGATCTGCTCGGCGCGGCGCGAAACTTCCAGCAGGTCCCAGGTCGTGTGGCCGTAGACGTAGGGGTTGCGGTAGTCGCAAACGAAACGTCGGTCGAGAGCGGCCCGGTGGGCCTGGCTGGCGAGGTGGTATCCTGCCGCCGCGAGCAGCAGCACCACGGCGGCCTTGAGCAGATGGGTGGGCACGCGGCGCACGAGCGTGACGGCGCCCAGGCCGGCGAGCAGGGTCATGCCGTGCAGGAAGCTGAGCGCGCACCAGGGGGTCTTGTAGGGGATCGCCGCGTAGATGGCCGTGAGGAACAGCGTGTAGAAGGCCAGGAAGCGGGGGAGGGGGGTGAGGCGCTCGCCCGAGCGGCGGGGCCAGAGCGCGGCCACGAAGCCCACGAGCGCGAGGGCCAGGATCAGCCCCTCGCTCCACCAGGCGCCGCGGCCGTAGCGCGCGTAGGCCAGGGTGCCCAGGTAGTAGTGCCAGGGGTGGTCGTGAGCGCCCGCGCCGCCGGACCGCGTGAGGTAGCTCTTGTAGGTGAGGATCGAGTCCAGCGGCCCGCGCCAGTGGGTGAAGAACGAGCTGAAGAGCGTGACCGACACGGCGATGGCCGCGGCAGCGGCCAGAGCCAGGTGGCGAGCCTTGAGCAGGCCGCGGAGGTCAATCGTCTCGCCCCAGAGCTTGCGCCAGGCCAGCTTGGCTGCGAGGGCCAGGCCCATGGCGGCGAAGGCGAGCACGCAGGTCTCCTTCGTGGCGTGCATGAGCGCCAGGCAGGCGCCGGCGGCGAGCGCCCAGCCGAGCCGGCCGCTGCGCGCGTAGCGCCAGCCGGCCCCGATCGCCCCCGCGGTGAAGAAGACGAGGAGCGGCTCATGGATGTAGTAGCGGTGGTAGAAGACCATCGCCGGCGAGATGGCCAGGAGCGCCCCCGCCACGGCCGCCGCGGGCCAGCCGAGGCCGTCGCCGACGAGGAGCAGCAGCAGGATCAGCCCGACCCCGAAGGTCACGGAGACGAGGCGGTAGGTTGTCTCGGACGAGTCGGCGAACGACCTGGCGCCGCTCAGCCAGAGGAACGGCACGGTGGCGTAGTGGAGGGTGGGGCCGTGGTACTCGTGGGGGTCGTAGCGGTAGACGCCTGTGTCGAAGAGAATGCCCGTCTTCACCGCCTCGACCGCCTCGTCGCAGTGCAGGGGCCTCAAAGCAAGGCGTGGCAGCCGGAACGCGAGGGCTCCGGCTGCCACGGCCAGGATGAGTGCGACGGCGGCGGTTCGGCGGGTCATTTGGCCGGCGTGGCGTAGACCTCGACCTCGGTGTAGTGGTTCATGTCGTTGGCCGTGCTGCCCTTCGAGTAGAGCCGCACGTAGCGGGCCACGATGTCCTTGCACGGCATGAGGCGGCCCTCGTTGCTCTCGAGGTACTCGAGGTCCTTGCCGATGCCCAGGCCCGAGGAATTGTCGTAGTCGTTGTTGTAGATCGTGCGCACGTTGGTGATGAAGTCGGGGTCGTCGGCCACCTGCACCACCACGTCGTGGTAGATGCGGGCCTCGCCGTGGAAGTGCCACACCAGGAGGGCGTGGATGTTGTACTTCTCCTGGAGGTCAATCTGCACCCACTGGCGGCCGGGGCCGAGCTCCACGTACGAGCCGTCGCTGCCCTTCTTGTCGCCATCGGTCACCTGGGCTAGCTCGCCGATGATCGGCGCATCGTCGCTGCTCGTGACGGGCTTCTTCAGCGCCACGTTCTTTGTGCCCTTGGGCGCCAGGAACGCGGGGCGCGGCTTGCCCGACGGCTTCTCGATGTGCTCGTCGAACTTCAGTTCCTTGGGCGTGCCGCGGAACATGGGCAGAGGCAGCTCGAACTTCACCTCTTCCAGGTCGCCCTTGGCGTCCTCGCCCGCCTGGGCCGCGCCGCAGCCCAGACTCCACATCAGCACCCCCGCGACGAACAGCCCGGCGCCCACCAACAGCCTGCTCGGCATCGTCCGACACTCCTTCCAGAATGAATACCCGTGGGCTGGGGCCCCACGACGATCTTGGCTGCCCTCTATTCTACCCGAATGGGGCTTGCGATTCCACCCAATTTGGACGGCGCGGCGGGAGGCGCCGCCGAGTCGAGATTCCCCACGACGTGGAGGCGACCAGCGCGATGAGCAGGCGGCTCCTGCTGGTCCAGCCGCCCTCGCGGGTGGACGCCGCCATCACGACAACGCTGCTTTCCCCGGCGCGAGCCCCAGAAAGCCGTCATTCTGAGTGTAGGCCGCCTCTGGGCGGCCGAAGCCGAAGAATCCTTCTTTGGCTCCTGTCCGGGCACCGAGGCAAGCCCTGGACCGCGGGCGCGACCCGTCGAGAGATTCCCCGTCCCGCCCGCCGGAAGGCGGGCTTCACTCAGAACGACATGCTATCGTCGCTTGTCTCCGGCCACAGCAAACTGGTTCGCGGCCGGAATAGCACGTCATGCAGGCCCAGGGAACTAGCGTTGTCGTGCTATTCGCTTGGCGGCTTCACGGCAGGACACGAATCGCGACGGGCCCTCGGGAGAGTTCCGCCGCTCCGATCTCGACCACTGGCCCCGCGGCCGGCACCCAGGTCCTGGCGTCGGTGGACAGCTCCAGCCTGGCAGCCTTGAGGGAGATGCTGAAGCTGGCGTTGCCCGTGAGCTCGAAGCGGTTCGGCTCGGTGCGGCGGACGGCGGCCCAGGCCGCGAGCCGCACGCGGTCGCCCACGCCGTACTCCCAGATGCGGAGGGCATTGGACGGGGCGAAGTCGGCCTCGCGAACCTCGCCGCCCTCCAGCGTGAAGTCGTTGCCGCTGTTCCTCTCGATTCGCCAGAGCGTGCTCAGCGTGTCGTTGGAGGCGGTCATGCCCCGGATGCTGCCGCGGCCGGCGGGCAGCGGCAGGCGGCCGTCCACCCGCCGCTGCCCGCTGAGCACCTGGGTGATGGGGGCGCGGTAGAAGTCGGCGCCGTGCGTGACCACGATGCGGCTGCCCGCGCCCTCCGGGGCGACGGAGGCGATGGTGTAGCTCGTCGGGCAGCCGGGACTCTGAACCTTCAACACCTGCCCCGCGCAGGCCGCGGGCCACGGGCGGTCAATCCAGAACGTTTTGTTCAGGTAGTCTACCCTGGTGACTTGGCCGCTGTACTCCCGCTCGGCGAGCGCGATGCGGAGGTCAGGCGTCTCGAGGAGCGTGCCGCCCGTGAGGACGGCCGAGCGCAGGCCCTGAGCGTCGCGGGAGACGAAGGCGAACTCGCCCGCGATGCGGCAGGCTCCCCCGGCGGCCTGCACCGAGCGCGTCCTGTCGGGGCGGCCGTCCGCGAAGCACAGGTCGTGACGGCCGTTGCGCGTCTGCACCTCGACGGCCACCGCCCGCAGGGCATCCGTCTCGTTCGGCTCGCTGGGCAACTCCCTCTGTGCCGTGATGAACGGCTCGCCGACATACGGCTCCACGAGGGCAGGATAGGCGGCATCGAGCGGCGGACCCTGCGACCGGTTCCACACCGTCAGCGCCGTCCATTGGTAGCCCGACTTGTGCATGACGACCTGGGCCTGGAGGGCGCGCCGCCCCGCCGTGCCGAAGAGGTGCCAGCGCGTGAACTTCGGCGGCGAGCCGGGGTCGAAGTTCGCCCCCAGGATGCTCTCCTCCGAGACCCCGCCCTTTGTGTCCTTCTCGAATCGAAGCTGCCGCCACGTGGCCTGGAGCATGTCCGGAGCGTCGCCCGCGAGCTTCCGGCCCTTCGAGAGGCTGAAGGGGGAGAGGTACTGCGCCTCGGTGTCGGTCTCTCCCGTCTCTTTCTCCAGGTGCTCGACGGGCGTCGGGTTGCGGACATTCCACTGGAAGTCGTCGTTGACCGTCGCGTGGCAGCAGTAGCTATGGAGCTTGCCTCCCGCGACACGGAAGACGTCGAAGACGTAGGAGTTCGGCGTGACAACGCCGGCCGGCAAGCGCGCTCCCGGCTTCTGAAACTCGACCTGCAACGGCTTGGAGCCCTGGCCTTCGTCCACGTCCACCAGCGCGGTCTGGCGGCTGAAGAGCGAGCAGGCTGGGGGAGGGAGTGCCGCGGCGCGAAGGTAGCGCGCCCCGGGCGCGTCCGAAAGGGCCTGCACCCAGCCATAGGCGAGATGATCCTTGCCGTCCACTTCGACTAAGTTGTGGACGCGCGTTATCCGGTCGTTCGGCTCGGAGTAACCGCCGCGTGCCCCGCCGTCCATCACCATCGCCATGCCGTGGGCGAAGACCTGAAGGTCAAGGGCATCGCTGTGCTGGTGCCCGATGCCGGCGCCCGTGCGCACGAGCGCGGCGCGGCGGAAGCGGAAGTCGTCATGCTCCTGCCCGGTCTCCAGGACGCCGAACCAGTTCTCCACGGCGCGGGAGCGGTTGTCGAGCCAGGGCGCCCGGCGGGGCTTCGCCGCCGCCTCCTCTACCCGCGCCCAGTCAGCGTCCGAATCGCCCTTGCGGCCGTAGACGTGGCGCAGGAGCCAGGCGAACCGCGGGTCGCCCGACCAGCGCCAGGCGGCGCGAACCGTTTCGTCCAGGTCGAGCAGCGAATCGCCCTGCCGCAGGCTCGGCCCGCTCACGTCGCCGATGCGCGCGCGGTCGCAGCCCGCGACGAGGATGCGAAGCAGCCAGTCGGCGTGGGCGCGCGGCTTCGGGTAGAGGGCGGGGTCGCTGAGGTCGAACCGCGGGTTGCCGCCTGCGGCCAGATAGCGGTCGAGCGCGGCGGCCATGCGCGAGGCCCCCTCGCCTCGGGCGTAGAAGGTGGAGGCGATGTACTGCGCCCCTTCGCGGTCGTGGCCGCTGATCGTCACGTCCTGGATCCCCGCGGGCGGGAGGGGATAGACGAAGGTCCTGGAGAACAGCCATTCCATCCAGGGGTCGGTCACGCGGGTATCGCCAAGCACTGCCGCGAGGTCGGCGATGGCCGTCGGGTGCGTGTGGTCCAGATAGCGCAGGGTCCGCTTCGCGGTCATCTGCACGAGGTAGACGTCGAGCAGCCTGATGAGGTCGGCCGAGCTCTGCACCCACGGGACGAAGCGGCGGATGGAAGCGGCGAGCTCCTCGTTGCCCTGGATGAAGGGGAAGAGAAGGTCGTAGTCGCGGATGGCAGCCAGATAGGCCGCGTAGTCGGGCATCCAATATGCCTTGTCGTGCCGCTGTCGGCAGCGGAAGTCCAGGCCCTGAAAGCCCGCCGCAACCGCGAGTTCGGCCAGGTAGTTGGCCGAATCTATGGTGGGGAACTGGTAGGCATAGCGGATGAGGCTCACGGCTGCGTCCCGGAGCAACTCGCGGTTGCCCGACAGGTGGATGGTCCGCGCGTAGCCCCTCAGGCCGCCCATCCCGTGGTAGCCCCGGCGGAAGCGGTCCTGAACCCCGTGCGCGATGGGCGCGAGGAGGCGCCCCCTCTGCGGATCGGCGGGATCGGGGAAGAACAGCCCGGCGCCGTCGTCGGAATAGGGGTAAGGGCCGGGAAGCGGGCGGCGAGTGACCAGGTCATCCGTCGTGTAGCTCAGGCCGAGCTTGCGGTTGATGAGGAAGGCGTTCTGGCTCTTGGGGTCCCGCGTGAGCACCATGCCCAGGTTGTGGTCTATATTGGGCAGTACCTCCCACTGCCCGTGCTCCGCGTTGATCTCCTCGAGAGTCTTGTCGGCCACCCCCTGGGGCACGAAGCCGGCCCCCGCCTGGGCGTTGAGCAGGCCGTAGCCCTGCGAATTGATGGGCGGCAGCCAGTCCCAGATCGCCGCATCCCGGGCGAGCCGCTCCTCGGGCGTACATGCCGTCAGCTTCTCGATGGCCTGCCGCTCCTTCTCGGGCAGCCCCTCCCGCATCAGGGCCAGTTGCTCCGGCGTCACGAGCGTCTGGCGGGTCTTCACCGCGCGGTGCGTCGTGCCCGCGAGCATGTCGTCCAGGGAGATGTTGTGCACCAGCAGGTCCACCGTGCTCCCCTTATCCACCCACAGCTCCGCCTCGAAACGGCGCCGAGCCGTGGCGTGGAAGTAGAACTCGGCCACGCTGTAGAACTCGTCGCAGTAGCCGATGCGGAGGCGGTAGATATGGGCGCTGCCATCCAACCCGTCGTTGACCTTCAGTGCGAGGTAGAGCGGCTGGCGGAAGATGCGGAGACGCGGCGTCTCCACCGCCCCGATCACGCGCACCGCATACAGGCCGGCATCCAGCTCGCCGAGGTCGAGCCGAAGAACCGGTTGGCCCACCTTGCAGCGCACGACGGGCACCGGACGGAGCGCCTTGCCTGTGTTGACCGGTGGTCCGTAGCGTTTCACCTGGTAGACGGGGGCCGCATACTCCTCAACCTGCGCCCGTGCCACGCCCGGCAACTGGTGAGCCAGGAAGTTCTTCACCTGGCTCTGGCGGTCCCAGAGGGGGCGGATGGGGAGATTCTTCAGGCTCACCGTGCGGAAGTGCTCGACCGAGCCTGGGTACAGCTCTGACTCGGGAAAGCCCTCGCTATGCCCAGGGTGGCCCGGCGGCTCGCCGTGCTGCGTCGGGAAGGGAGGCAACTCCACACCTGCGAGCGGGCCTCCCACCTGGCCGCGCTCCCCGGCTCCGGCCGCGCAACCGAGCACTACGACCCAGGCCGACACCCACCTCAGCCATCGCCGTGAACCCACGTTCTGCCCCTCAGAAGCCTGACCTTCGCCGGCACGCCTGTGCCGTCCCTTGCGAGCGGCCGGAGCGTCCCGGCCATCCTGCCCAAGCAGTCTACCATCTGACGGCACAGATGCAAGCCCGCGCGGCAGAGAGCGCATCGGTCCCATCCCCGCGCTCGGCACTGAGCATCCGAGCTCCGAAGGAGCGTGCCATATCAGCCCAGGGGAACGCCCTGGGGAAACGGCGCACAGCCACACTTCAGCCGTACAGCCGGACCTCCCGCGGGTCTCGAACCGGCGGGAGGCTCGAGAGACAGCAGGTCGAAGAGACGGGGCAGAGACTGGAACCTCCGACTGGGATGCCCACGTCCCGCAGGGACGGCACAAGTCACCGGCAGTCCTTGCCTGCCCTTAGTCAGTGATCGGGCCCTTGACAGGCACAGCGGCGTGGCGTAGAATGGCAAGGGTTACCCGGGGACGTAGCTCAATTGGGAGAGCGCTAGAATCGCACTCTAGAGGTCGGGGGTTCGAATCCCCTCGTCTCCACCATCAGGCAGGGCAAGGACTTATGGATTTAGTCCTTGCCCTGTCTGCGTTTACGGCGACGCTGCGGGGCGGCGTCCGAAGTGACAGCAAGTGACAGGAAGGGCGGGAAGTGACATTCTTCGGCATCGTCCGTGGCACAACCGTGGCACAAGCTCTGAAGATGCTGGAGCAACCATCTTCAGGGCGTTCCCACCTGCCCTCTGATGATCTGCCATACGGCAGAGCATTTTGCTTGAGCCGTCGCGGGGCCATCCTCGATCTCCTCCAAGGCGGACAACTCCTCACGTGCCCGGCGTGAGTCACGGGTCTGCACGATGCTGTCCGCGAAGACGTCCATAGCCGGCAGCAACTCCGCCTCGGTGACATTGAGGCCTGAGAACCTGCGGGGGAAGTACCCGTCGGTCAGGGCCTCCCGCATCAGCCGGGCGGCCCGCAGCAGAAGCAGGAAGGGCTGGCTCCAGTTCTCACTCCGGGCGCTGGCGGTCAGGTCTGGCGGAACGATCCGGCTGTAGACGGCGCGAGGCGTGATACGGGCACTCAGGGCGGCCGTGAGTCGGCTCTCTACCTGCCCCAGTACCGCCTGGAACCTGTCATCCGGCACAGTCGCTCCCTGGCCAAGCTGCTGGTACATCGCGTCCAGGTCCGCACGGATGGCTTTGGAGCGTCTCCCAATGAAAGCAGGGATCTCGCACCCGCCAAGCGCTGCCTTCAGAGTGGCTTGGCCCTTCTTGTTACGGGCATTCAGTTCCGCCTCCAGCAGGCTCTGCGCGGCCTCGGGAATCCACCTGTTGCCCAGACTCAGTGGGTAGCTGAACAGGTCCAACAGGTCGGTGACCTTGCGGCATTTCTCCACCTCCTTAGCCGCAACCTCATCAAGTATCTGGAGCGTGAACGATTGTTTCTGCTTCAATGCTCCGACCGTGCGCTCCGACTGCTGGCCGAGCAGCGTCGCCTTCACCGGGATTGCCACCGGCTTGATGCGAGTCGTCTCGTCCACGGTCACAAGGTGCCCTTGCGCATAGACCTCCTGGAGCTTCCGCGCCAGCGGGTCAAGGGCCGTCTGCCCGCCATCCCATCTCTTCACCTCGGTGCCGTCCGCCTCCCTGGTGACTTCACCCGTCACAGGGTCAACCGTGGGACGGGCATCCTGGTCCGCCTCGGGACCACGACAGGCGCTCTCGAACGCCTGCCACATCTCCGCCGCTTTGAGGTCGCCGGCCGCAGGCACCAGGTGTGGGATGCGGGCCGTCTCAAGTCTCAGCGGCGCTGAGCTGCTCAAGAGCCACTGGAACCACCGCCGCCACGCATCCCGCAGCGCGTCATCAGGCTGGAACACGACGTTGAAGCTGGCGCAATAGCTCTCGTCTCTTCCTGCGTCACCGACGGACCCTATGCAAAGCACAGTCCTGCCACTGCCAGTCGCATGGGCCTGTAGTACGGTCGGCGGGAGAACCATCTTCTCGCAATCGTCGCCAAAGGACCTGGGGACTGGCAGCACACGGACGCTAAGCTCATGCTCCGGCCCTTTGAGGCTATCCTGGATCTTCTTGACGCTCAGCAAGTGCCTCTCTCGGGTAGGGCAAGCGGGATAGACGACGAGCACGAGACTCACCTTGCGCGGTCTGCCCTGGTGCATCAGCGCGTCAAGCCACTCGACTGTCTTCTCTGCCAACCCCACGAGTACGCCCGAGATCAGGTCAGCCTCCGCCAGGAGATGCTCGAAAGGGGGCATCGTTTCGTACCGGGCAATTCCGGCGTGGACACGTGGCTCGGGCCAGATGAACGGCAACGGGCCTGGCAACTCCACTGGCAGACCCTCAGGCGGGTGGGAGGGCTGAGCGCCCATCTCAGGCATGTCGGCCTCCTTACCTCACTTGGACTGCATCCGCTCCCAGGCTTCGAGGACCAGGCGGCGGGTGCGGTATTCGTTGAAGCGGCGCAGTTCCTTTTCCTTGAGGACGCGGAAGGTTTCGCCTGGGAAGTCGGAGGTCTCGCAGCGGCGACGGTAGCCCTCGGCGTCCAACGGGTCGGTGACCTCCTCGAAGGGGTCGAGGATGTCCTCAAGCTCGCGGGGCGTGAGGTCGGCGGGGTCGAGGATGTAGCGAAGCTGCTTGCGGTTCAGGCCGTAGAGGCGGGCGTAGAGGGCGTCGAGTTCGGCTCGCAGGAGGGCACGGCGGGCCTCGTCCCACTTGAACGGCGGGAGCGGGATGCCGTCCTTGGCGATCTCGGCCCAGTCGGGCGGCGCCCACTCGTGGCCGCCCGTCGCCGCACGGTTCGCCTCCCACTGTCCCCGAATCGCCGCTCTCAGCCCCTCGTCCGCCTCCCGCCACACGTCGTCCGCGAAGCCCTTGATGTCCCAGGCGGTGTAGGTGAGTTCGAGCACCCGTGGCAGCATGCGTGGGATACTGTGAGTGGGCGAGTAGCCGCCTGGCGGCAGCACGGCGAGTTGGCTCAGTACACTGAGCGTGAGGTGGATTCCTCCGACCTTTTGCCTTGTCACGTAGTCGGAGACGAGGCCGTTGAGTTCGCCCAGGAAACAGCAAGTCACGCATGCGTCTGGCGAACCGGTCGGCAGAAGCAGAGCGAAGGTATGCCCCACGCCCGTGGCTGGGAGGACGGCGTAGATCGCGGTTCTCTCATTCGTCACGGCGGTGACATCCTTCACCCCAAGAAGCCAATCGCGCCCCCAGTCGCCGGTGCGTCCGTGGACTTCTTCAGCGCTAACCCAATAGCGCGGAATTGCCGCGAAACAAGGGTCAAGATGCTCCTCTAAGGAGGTGGGTTCAGGCTGCGCCTGCCTGCTCACGTTGGCTTGGTTAACCACGATGCTGGCTGCACGATGGTCGTACCCCTGAACCATCTTTCCCTCGTAAAGTGGCAACCAGACACGTTCACCTTTGACGAACCGATTGCCTACTGGCAGGCATTCGGCCACCCCCAGTTCATCCGAGGTCCGGAAGAGGCCAGAATCAGTCGTCATGTTGAACAGACCCTGTTGGTACTTCACGCCCCAAGGGCTCGTACCAGCCTGGTCGTTGATGAGGACGGCGCCACGTTCGTAGATCAACCGCGCAAGCTCGGCATCGGGCCTGGTTCGGAAAACGGGGCAGGTTCGGCTGTTTGGGTTGATCCTCAAGAGATCGGCTGCGGTTAGGGAGAAGCGCCGGCGCTTGTCGCCGAGGTGGTCGACTTGCGTGGCGTAGAACAGGAACTCAGCCTTCTGGGCCGTTGATCCCCTCTTTCCGGCCAAGGTGAGGAGGGAGAACTTGTAGGATCGGTGGACTCCCGGGAACAGCGCCTCACGGTTCTCAAAATCGAACAGGCTCACTAGGCGACTGGAGTCCATCAGGTAGGCGAAGAACTTCTTGTTGTAGTCGTCCGTGGCAATCCCAGTTGGGCACACAGCGCCGCATCTTCCTGGCCCGTTGATGATGCATGAAGCCAGTTGCGCAAACACGCCGTACAAGTTCACTTTGCCGGAGATGAACGGGAACCGTCCCGAGCCACGCAGGAACCTGGCCTCGCTTTCCATCGACCTCCTACTCTCCACCCATTCCCGATAGAGCAGCGGGTCGCTTACCGCTAGCTTCTCGATGGCCCTCTTTCTCTTGTCGCCAGGTAGCCTGGCCAAAACTGGTTCCCGCGTTGCGAAGAACTCTTGGTCTTCGGCTTCACGGACATCCCACGGCGGGTTGGAGAGGACGACATCGAAGCCGCCCACGGCGAAGACATCGGGGTATTCGAGGGGCCAGTGGAAGAAGGCATGGCGATGGGCGATGGCGCCGGCGGCGCCGAGGAGGCGTGGGTCGGCGACGCCACGTTCCAAGAAGCCACGCAGGTCACTCGTAGTGGGGATGACGTGGCCTTTGAGCGCCTGATCGGTCAGCGGCGTGAAGAAAGCAGTTGTCCAGAGGTCGCAGGCGTTGGCGTCGCGTTCGTAGGCGGTTCCGTGGCCGTGTGCGCGTTGGTAGACTTCGGCCTTGCGGCGGACGTTGGCCGGGGAATCATCGGGGAGGTCAAAGATGGGGCGGAGGTCTTCTGTGAGCGACCGAAGCTCCTGAGCGGGAGGCATGGAGACGAACTTCTGGCCTTTCCGCTCGTCGCGGTTCTGCTGCTTGAGCGATTTGGCAACGATCTTGTCGTCGCCTGTCACAGGGTTGTAGGCGTCGTCAGGGATTCCCTGCGAGAGAACGGACATGTCGAGGACGCCGACGAGGGAGTCGCCGTGGCGGACACGGTGGTCAAGGAAGGTCAGGGGTCTGCCGCGCGTGTGGCCTTCGATCCAGAGGGCGACTTTGCAGAGGTCCACGGCGAGGGGATTCTTGTCCACGGCGTAGATGCAATGGGTGATGATGTCGCGGACGGCTTCGCGTCGCTGCTCGGGGCTTGGCTCGTCGCCGCCCGAGCGAATCCGGGCTAGTTCGTCCCCGAGGCGCCGGGCAGCAGCGAGGAGGAAGTGGCCGCTGCCAGAGGCGGGGTCGCAGACCTTGATGGAGAGGATGGCGTGTTGGGCGAGTAGAGAGTGGCGAGTGGCGAGTGGGGTGGAAGCCCAGAGCGCTGTCATTTCGCGGTCCGACGTCCCAGGCTTCGCTCGAGGCTGAGGAGCTGCTTGCCGAGGATCTCGGTCTCGGTCAGCAGTGGCTCGACTTGCTCCTGGGTGCACAGGCCCACTTCCGCGGAGAGGAGCAGATGGGTCTCCAGTCCTGTCCGGCTGCCATTGGCCTTCCTCAGGAACTGGATGAACTCGGCCGGGTAGTGCCGCCCCCACCCCTCCGCCGTGTTGGCCGGGATCGAGCTGGCCGCCCGACGGACTTGCGAGGTCACGCCGTACAGCTCCTCCCGGGGAAAGCGCTTCGTCAGTTGGTACGCCTGCTTGGCGATCCCCATGCCCCGCTGCCAGACATCGAGATCCCGATACGACTGAATGCGCATGCTGCTTCTCCTCTTCCGTTCGCCACTGGCCATTCGCCAATCGCCTTGCTTGCTCAAGGCGGTCTTCCATCACCGGCACCAGGGCGCTCTTGATCAACTCCTGGACGAGCTGGGGCGGGGTGTAGTAGGAGCCAGTGGACTTGCGCTCAGTGCCCTGTCCGAGGTCGAAGGTGATCGGCCCGGAGGAAACGGTGTTTGGTGTTCGGTGTTGGGTGTCGGGGACGGGAGAAGAGCCGTGTTGGGTGTTCGGTGTTCGGGGTTCGGGGTCAGGGGAGGAAGAAGGAACGCGGGGCAGAGACGCCCCGCCCACAGAAGACACAGCCGAGGGCGGCTGTGCTACACCACCGAACAGCGGCTGGAAGTCGAGGAGGCTTTCGTAGACGGAGCCAAGCTCCTCCACATCGAGGGCGGCGTAGTTGATGCGGCGCCAGGGGGTGCGGGGCGATTCGCGGTACATGGCGAGATGCCAGAGCGCCGTTAGGAAGTCGCGATTGGTGAGGAAGACGGTGTTGAGATCGCGGGTCCGAAGGGGGTTGAACAGGTCACCGTTGAGGGGCGGGATGCCAAGAGCGCTGCCGAACTTCTCGTCCTCGAAGAGACGGAGGGTGATCTGGAGGCTGAGCCAGAGGTCGTCGTAGCCGGACCAGGCGGTGCGCACGTCGAGGAGGCGGCGAAGACGGGCGATGCTGTAGTGCCCGTGGTATGTGGCGTTGTCGGTGATGAGGCCGCGTTCCTCGGCGACCATCAGGAAGAGGAAGCGGTAGATGAGGCGGAGGAGTTGGGTGTAGAAGTCGGTGGGGGTCAGTTGGCCTGCGGCGACGGCGGCGCGAAGTTCCTGGTTGCGCGGATGGCGTAGGAAGCCATTGGCGAGGGTTCGCAGCGCCACTTCCACGCCGTCGCGCAGGTGCTCGCGGACGCGGCCTCCCTGCTCGACGGTGATGCGGCGGTACTCTTCGAGAAGGTACTTGGGGGCATCGTCGCTGGTTTTGGGAAGCCGGGAACGGTGGAGGAGGCGGTAGAGAAGCGCGAAATCGGCGAACTTCTGGCCTTCGAGCATCTGCTCGAGGTCGAACTCGATGTAGGCCAGGCGGCTGATGAGCTGGGAGTCGCGGAGGATGCGGAGGGCCTTGCCGTTGGTCACGACGCCCCACAGGTCTTCTGAACGGTTCAGGTAATCCTGGAGGAGGGAGTGGGCAGCCAGGCGGGGACGTCCGGAGGCGGGGCGCTCTCCGAGCCCTTGGCGGCACCCGACGATGTGGATGGGTGGGGCCTTCTCGTCGGGGCCGGCGCGGTGGGAGATGGCAAAGGAGTGACCATCCACCTCGGCGGCCCTGGGCTGGTAGGCCAGGTTGTCGTAGCCAAGGAGGCCGAGAAGAGGGATCATCCACTGGTCGCGGGTGATGCTGGTCGCGGGGTCGGCCTGATCGAGGCGTTCGAGGCCGCGTTGAAAGCCGCGCCAGTGGTCCTGGGCGCTGGCCCAGACGGCGGAGATCTCATCGGTGAGGTGTATACCAGGCTTGAGGCCGAAGTCGGCGGGTTTCTGGCCTTTGGCATCGCCGGCGGCGATCTGGTCAATGAGATCGGCAGCGAGGAGACCACCTTCGAGTTTGAGGCAGGGGAAGACGCTCATCGCGCCACCCCCTTCGGGATGGGCAGGATGACCAGCATGCCCAGGAGGTCGGGGGGAAGCTGCGGGGCGATGCGGAGTCCGCGACGAGCCAGACCCGCAGAGGCACGGACGCGGCGATGGGCCTCGTCGAGCCGCTTGGCGCGGGCAGCGACGACGGGCTCAAGAGGCCCCTGAAGGCCGTCCCAGGCTGCGAGCAGTTCGGAGAGGACTTCGGAGCGTTCCTGCGGCGGCGTGTTGACGTCGGGGCGGGCCTCGGCGAGGAGTTTGAGCGTCTCGGCATCGCCCAGCCAGTCCAGGCGGTTGGGCGGGGAGCCGCGGTAGCCGCAGACGTAGACCTCCTCGGCGAGCATGGGGTTGTCGGGCTTGTCCGGCTCTTCGATGAGGAAACGGAGGCGCAGCAAGAGGAGGACGGTGCGACGGTCCACGGCACGGGACTTGATCACGCCGCACCGGGTGGCGCGGGCGGCGCCGTGCTGGGTCAGGGCGTCCTCCATGAGGAACTGGGCAAGGGCAGCAACGAAGGGATGGTTGCGGCCCAGGTACGTGGCCCCTTCGGGCGGCGGCGACTTGAACGTCACGCGCCAGTTCTCGGGCGCGTCGGAGGCGGTTTCCTTCACCAAATCGGGCAGGTGGGCGAGGCCACTGATGGTCCACTGCCCATTCTTGGCCTGTTGGACCGCGGCTCCGAGTCGCTGACAGGCATTGCGGACGAACCGCTCGACGGCATCGGGGTCGCCGAGGACGGAGTCGGTTTCCTCTAGCTCGCGCTGGACCTCATCGGGCTTGATGGCGCGCTGGGCGAAGCGGGTGCGGCTCTCCTTCTCGCGGTCGGCGGAGCGGTCCCACTGGCGGTGCATGTCCTGGACAATGGGGTCTTGGAAGAGGAGTTTCTGGTCGGGGGACGTGGAGCGGAAGAAGAGATGCTTGAGGACGGCTTCCATGACCGTCTCGCTGTCCATCGGGACGGGGACGGAGATGCCAAGGGTGCGATGGATTTCCTGGGCCTTGCGGAGAAGGACTTCGAGAACCGCGCCGTCTATGATGTTGTCGCGGCCGTAGAAGAGGATGGCCTTGACCGTCTTGGCGGTCTGGCCGAAGCGGTCCACACGGCCCTCGCGCTGCTCCAGGCGGTTGGGGTTCCACGGGAGGTCGTAGTGCATGACGGCCGTGAAGTGCTCCTGGAGGTTGATGCCCTCCGAGAGGCAGTCGGTGGCGACGAGGATGCGGCGGGGGTGCTGGCCGAGTTCGGCGACCTTGAGGCGGCGCTCGTCGTCCGCTAACGCCCCCGTGATGGACACAACGCGCAGATCGGGGAAGTCGCGCTGGAGCCGGCGGGCGAGCTGGTCAGCCACATAGTCGCTGGTGGCGATGTAGCGGCACCAGATGATGGGATGGTAGCCCCCACGGAGGAGGCCGGCGACAAGGCGCGTGCACTCGACGACCTTGTGGTCATCGTCGGTGCCCTGGATTTCGTCGGCGAGCCGGGCGAACTCCCGGAGCCGGCTCCGCTCGGAGTCGGACATGCCGGCTTCACCCTGCTCGACGACGTGGGCGGGTTGGGCGTCCTCCGTCTCCTGGTCAGCGGGTTCGTAGATGAAGGGCGTGCAGGCGTCGTCGGCTGCCTGCTCGTCGGGGATGTCCTCGGCTCCGCCCCTCACTCGGTTCAGGATGGCGGCCTGTGCGGCGGCCGGGCTGGACATGACGCAGCGGAGGAGGGCCAGAGCCGACCAATAGCGGATGCGGCGGCGCGCGCCGCTGAGGGTGTCGGCGGACCTCACCATCGCTGCGCTGAACGAGTAGACGCGCCGGAAGAGGTCCCTGCACTTGGCGGAAAGCTCGTATGTGGCCTCACTCGGGTCGCGTTGAGGGAAAGGGTTGTCCTCGCCGAGCCAGTTCTTGATGTCGGCCCGCCGGCGCTGAACGAAGTGGCGGGCAAGAGCATCGCGGTCTGCTTCCCGCAACTTCTGGAGGTCAAGCGAGCCGAAGCTCGGGTTGAGAAGGCCGAGGAGCGAAAGGAAGGATTCTTCGACGCCGCTGTGCGGCGTGGCGGTGAGCAGGATGATGTTCCGCTCCGGCTTCTTGGCGAGTTCGCAGAGAAGCTGGTGGCGCTGCTGCTGGCCGCTGGACTGGCCGGCAGGGCGGGCGGCGCCGTGGGCCTCGTCCACGATCACGAAGTCGGGACCGTGCTGGAGGAAATTGGCCTTGTGGCTGTCGGACTTGGCGTAGTCAATGCTGACGACCGTGTAGGGGTAATGGCCGAAGATACTGCGGTCGCCCGACGGCAGGTTGCGCTCCAACTGGCCGACCGTGCCGGAGCGGAGTAAGCGTCCGGGGGCGTCGCGGAAAGGTGTCGTTGGCTTGCCGGTGGAAGTCCGGCCTG
>ERZ795050.350-NODE-350-length-74600-cov-56.139017_pt1:62500-74600 | contig 74600 bp, 60 predicted proteins | sample MGYA00375134_ERZ795050 | MGnify/ENA primary metagenome ERZ795050 (study PRJEB30179, sample SAMN05720221) | activated sludge metagenome | isolation source: Anaerobic digester | place: Japan | collected 2015-05-26 ... | reverse complement strand
GATTATTAAAACAAGCCGCTTTAAAGGCTGGCAAAGAAATAAACAAAACTGGAATTTTAAGACCACGCCCAAATGAAGTTGGAAACGATATAGAGCCATTTATCAAAAATGCTTTGAACTCTTTGAATCTAAATGCAGACGTTCCCACTGGTCCCAGTGGTAGTAAGAAAACTACTGGATACCCCGATATATTATTTTGGTTCAATGAGAAACCATATTATTTAGAATGCAAAACTTACAATATAGAAAACATAGCAACAACACAAAGAAGTTTTTATTTCTCACCTTCCGATGAGTTCAAGGTTATCTATGATGCACTACATTTCCTAATGTCCTTTGAGATTTACGTTGATGGCGAATCTGGTAGAAATCATATTTACAAGTGCAGACATTACAAAATTTTGTCTTTGGAGTCTTTATCTCTTGATGTCAAATACGAGTTTAATTCTGATAATAAAAGAATGTATTCAGGGGAAGCTGGAACAATAATTTTGGATGAAGGTGAGATAAGATAACGATAAGATCAAAGGTGAATGTGTAAAAAATCGTTCAAGTGTATTAGCACAGAAAGATGGCCAACTGCTTAGCTCGGGCTTTATTTGCAGAGGACTGAGCCCCTGGATTGATGGGGAAAACTTCAAAAATCAAAATCCATTCTGCTTTAACGGGAGGGGTGAAACTTAGAACAATCTTCTATACCCCGGCAATGTTAGCCCATAATATAAATGTAATAGGTGAGATTATGGTAGATAAGGTGACAGTGTTTGAGGCAAGCTCAGGGTCGCCGCCTATTTCGTGGGCCATGATATATGAGGTTGTTGCTGTTGGTGTTGCAAGGAGGATAAACACAGGGATTATATCCTTGAAAGGGATATGCAAGACAAAAGAGTAGAGGGCTGCAAAGCCTGGTAGTACTAAGAGCTTCAGAATTGCTGCAACAAAAGAAAACCTGAATGACCTCTTTATGTTCTCCACAGCTATGGATGCACCTATCATTATAAGTGCCATGGGTAGTGCAATATTGGAGAGTATTACCATGCCCCTGAGGATAACCTTCGGGATGGTTATGCCTGTATAGAGGACTATTAAACCGAGAAAGGTTGCTATAATGACAGGGTTTTTTATAATGGATAAAAACGCCTTCATTATATTTCTCTCCCTCCGCGAAGACCATGACAGGACTGCTATGGCCATAGAATTATTAAGGAGTATCATAAGCCCAATGAGGATGCTACCCTGCTTGAGACCTTTTTCACCAAGGAGGTAGAATAGAACGGCAAGGCCTATGTAAGAGACATTACCGTGGAAGGATGTCTGCATAAAAGTCCCGAGTCTTCCTGCTCTTAGCTTTAGTATCCACCCAACCAAAAAAGAAAAGATAATCAGTGCAAAGGTGGGTAGTATAACAGATAGGATATGGGACAGATAAACATCTTTTATATCTGATTTGATTATGCCGGTAAATATCAGGGTGGGCAATGGAAACAGAAATATAAATTTGTTCATGTCTAATATGAACCTGTCGTTCAAAAAGCCGTTTCTGTGGATAATATAACCAAAGATTATTATAAGGAATATAGGGATTATGGTCTCTAATACCGCCATATTTTCCAGACTGAAGACTATAGACTAAGGACTATAGGCATTATCTATGTCCTATCTTCAATGTTTATCATACCTATTACTGTTTTTATTCCCTTAATGCACCGTTCCATAGCTCAAAGGAGGGAAAGTCCGTAGTCCTCTCCTCTTTTTTATAAAAGATGGCAAATGTCATGGATTTATATCGGGAGAAAGAACCAGTCTGTGATGCGATAATCCTTTCCCTCCATGTGCCTGTATTAATATAATATCTATGTAGATTGTCTTTTTCTGATAGAAACGCTATCTTTTCACTGTGGGTGTGACCAAAGACAGTATAGAGCGTTTTGTGTGTAGCAGCCATCTCCTCATATTTTGGTTCATTTATCTCAAAATAGGAAAAAATCTTTAGAAACCTTTCAGCCCATTCAATAGGGGCAAATTTGGACAGATAGAGCATATATTTGAGCTTGTCTGAGGCATCGAGGATGTGGGGTGTATCATGTGCCTTGATCCAATATCTTACATAGGGGATATTAAAAAAGGCCTCTATTGTCCTGTCTACTGCCTTTTCTATATAAGATTTGAGTCTTCTTTCCTGATATTCATGGAAAAGATAGTCAAATATACGCCATTGTGGTCTTATATCCTCTATACATTTCAATTCATCGGCAAGGAGTGGAAACTCCATTTTTATCTCATAGGGCAGACGGACAAACAGCTCTGTTGTGTTTACATCCCCTATTGGTATCCCATGAGTCTCATAGTTGTATTCGTCGTATTCATGGCCGTGTTTGATTAGAATTCCGTATTCCTCATTTTCATAACCTGTGGTCTCTACCTGGACCTTACCGATTATACTGGACAGGGTATCCTGTAGGTGACTGAATTCATTGAGCATCCTATCGTGGTTACCCAGGATTATAACACGCCTAACAGGAATAGGGTCGAAGACCTCATCTGTCTCTTTTATTAAATTAAGGCCATCTCTGTTGCTATCTATTATATTGGAGAATATGTTTTTGAGATGGTTCTGTTTTTTGTGGGTTTCACCGCTACCTATAGCCCATGGTTTTTCATTATCTTCTACTGTCATCCAGTATTCGCTTCTCAATAAATCAAAGGTGTCCCCGGCAAATACGAGGATGATCTCTTTTGTGTTATCCCTGATGCTTCGTTTTATGAGATTGTGAAAATGTTTAAATGCCCTGGGTGATAGATTGTTTGCGGCAGTTCCATCTGACAGATGCAGGTCGCTTACAACTACAAGCATAGTTCTTTTTATCATGGTTAAAGATTAAAAACCACTGAAAATTTAAAAACAGGTTTTTATTGAATTTACTGTATATTTTTTCTATTTTTTTATCCAATCAAATAAAGACCATATGAATATGTTTACTATAGTGAACACAAAAATTACTTATGATAGACTGTATATTTTTGAAGACTTAATGCATGAAAAAGTTCGTATTTTCTTGACAAATGATTTGAGAAAATATAATTATTAAGTGAAATAAATAACAATATCAAAAAAACGTATTCAGGGGGTATGAATGTTGAAGGAATCGATAATAAACGAGCTACAGAGGATAGTAGGCAAGGAGAATGTATTAACATCTCCGGAGGCACTGAAGGCGTATTCTTATGATGGCACCACGAGCTGGATACATGAACCGGATGTAGTGGTGTTTCCTACAACTACACAGCAGATATCCGATATAATGAAACTCGCCAATAAAGAAAAGATACCCGTTACCCCAAGGGGTGGTGGTACAAATGTCAGCGGAGGCTCAGTTCCATGGTTTGGAGGTATAGTCCTCTGCACAACAAAGATGAACAAGATTTTAAAGATTGATAAGGAAAACCTGACTGCTACAGTAGAGCCCGGTGTGGTTTTACAGGACCTTACACTGGCACTTGCAAAAGAAGGCCTGTTCTTTCCCCCTGATCCCCAGAGTTTCCTCGGTGCCACAATAGGTGGAATCATTGCAGAAAATGCCGGTGGGCCTGCATGTGTGAAATACGGCGTTACAAAGCAGTATATCCTTGGGATTGAGGCTGTTCTGCCTACCGGTGAGATCGTGAACCTTGGCGGAAGGACATTGAAGAATGTAGTTGGCTATGACCTGCTCCATATATTTATAAGCTCAGAAGGCACCTTGGGCGTTATAACAAGGGCAGAACTAAAGCTGAACCCCATTCCACCTGCTAAAAAGACCACCATGGTTGTATATGCAGATGTAGCAAAGGCAGGAGAGGGTGTTTTCAGGGTCCTTGAAAACGGGGTTATACCAGACAAGATAGAGCTTCTCGATAACTGGGTTATAAACAGGATTGAAGAGATGATGCCCATGGGTCTACCAAAGGATGCAGATGCAGTCCTTCTCTTCGAGTGTGATGGTATACCAGAGGCAGTAGATAAAGAGACAGAAAAGATTACTGAGATTGTTAAGAAATACGGTGCGGTGGATGTTAGGGTTGCAAAGGATATGGATGAGGCAAACAGATACTGGCTTGCAAGAAGGGCTGGTTTTGCAGCAGTCTTTGGCAAGGCCAAGACAGTATTTGCAGAAGACGTGACTGTCCCAAGGGGAAAGATTCCTGACCTTATCAACAAATGCAAGGAACTGGCAAAGAAATACAATGTAGAGATAGTTGTCCTTGGTCATGCAGGCGATGGCAATCTCCACCCTGCAATCCTGACAGATATAACAAATCAAGAGCATTATGGAAGGGCAGTCAAGGCCATGGATGAGATTATAGAAGAGGCAGTTGCATTAGGTGGTGTCCTCTCTGGCGAACACGGCATAGGACTTGAGAAGCAGAAGTTCTTAAAGAGACAGCTTGACCCAGTAGTAATCGATATGATGAAGAAAATTAAGGCGCTTTTTGATCCGAACAACATTATGAACCCAGGTAAGATTTGGGAATAGTCAGAGGGGAGCTTAAAATATGGAAGATCTAAAAGAGCTAAAAAAAGTAGAACAGTATGCTGACCAGTGTATGAAGTGTGGTTTTTGCAGCTTTTTCTGTCCTGTGTATCAGGAGGAGAGGGTTGAGACATCTGTTGCAAGGGGTAAAAACTATCTGGCCAAACTTGCCATAAAAGGGGAGCAGAAGTTTACAGATGAACTGGGAGAGATTATCGGTAAGTGCCTTTTGTGTAAGCGTTGTGTAGTAAACTGCCCTGCCAAGACCCAGATAGACAGGGTTGTTGTGGCGGCAAGGGCACAGATGGTAAAAAATAAAGGCCTCGGTTTTATCAAAAATTTTGCCTTCAGGAAGGTAATGGCAAACAGGAAGGCCTTTGGTAATTATGTAAGACTCGCCAAGGCCTTTCAGTGGTTGCTACCCAAGACAGAGGGCAAGATAAGACACCTCCCTGATTTTCTCAAGGCCCTTGGACAGGGCAGAAATATCCCAGAGATAGCAAAGACATTCCTAAGGGACATGGTAAAACCTGTGTATAAACCCCAGGACGGTAAGGCCCCAAAGATGAGGGTCGGGTTTTTTATGGGGTGTGCAACAGATTTTGTATATCCCGAGCTTGGATTAAAGTTTATAGACTTTATGACAAAGCGAGGGATAGAGGTTGTTGTTCCTCAGGAACAGAGTTGCTGCGGGGCAGCTATATATTTCAGTGGAGACTTTGAGACAGGAAGGATGCTGGCAGAGAAAAATATAGAGGCATTCAAGGATGTGGATATCATAGTAACTGCCTGTGGCACATGCAGTTCTACCCTCAAGGATTATCAGAAATACCTCCCTGACAACCCTGATCAGGAAAAACGCTATAAGGAGTTCGAGAAAAAGATAAAGGACAGTATGGAGTTTATCATCGATGTTATGAAGGTAAATCCTGAAGAATTGAAGCTGAAAAAAGAGTTTGAAGGAAAGACTGCAACATGGCATGACCCATGTCACCTTGTAAGATACCAGAATATTCAGGCCCAGCCCAGGGCGATACTAAAGGGTCTTAAAGGACTTAAATACGTGGAGATGCCCAATGCAGATTTATGCTGTGGAATGGGCGGCTCTTTCAGTGTATACCACTATGACCTGACCAAAAAGATAGCCGCCAAAAAGATGAATGGCATCAAGGCAACAGGGGCAGATATCGTTGTTACTGCATGCCCAGGCTGTATGATAAACCTTATCGATAATGTCTTGCAGAATAAGATGCCTCAAAAGGTATATCATCTCCTGGAGCTTGTTGAGTAACACCCTATGCTTTAACAAACAATACTATACCAATAAAAATGTAGGAGGATTAACATGAAGAACGGGCACTGGATGACGGCAAAAGATGTTTTGAGGGTAAATGCCTTTAAATGGCCTAACAAGATGGGTATCAAGGACCTTTATAAGTCATATACCTTCAAAGAATGGAATGAAAGAGCATGTAGACTTGCAAATGCCCTTGCTGATATGGGTATGAAGAAAGGTGATAGGTTTGCAGTTCTTGCATATAACTGTGTAGAGTGGCTCGAGATATATGCAGCAGCAGCAAAGGGCGGTTTCATCTGTGTTCCCCTGATGTTCAGGCTTGCACCACCTGAAATGGAATACATCATAAATCACTGTGAGGCAAAGGTCTTTATAATTCAGGCAGGCAAAGACCCTTCAGACGGTAAGGAATATCCATGGGTAAATCAGGTAAACGAGATGAAGAAAAACATCCCCACTGTAGAAAAATATGTCACATTCGCAGTGGATAACCCTCACTATGATGGCTACATATCATATGAAGATGCCCTTGCAGCAGCAAGCCCAGAAGAACCGGCAACCAAGGTAGATGCAGATGACCCATGGGTTATTATGTATACAGGTGGGACAACAGGTAAGCCAAAGGGCGTTGTAAAGACCCACGCAGCCCTGTTTGCCCAGTATTTCATCATGATTTTCGATCATCAGTTCAATTTCGACGATATTACACTCCTTGTCATGCCATGCTGCCATGTTAACTCACTCTTCTACTCCTTTGTCAACACATGGGTAGGTGGCTCTGTTATGGCCTATAATATGGTCAACTTCAACCCTGAGAACCTTCTCAAGACATTTGCAGAGCACAAGATTACATTTACATCCCTTGTCCCAACACACTACATCATGATGCTGGCACTTCCTGATGAGGTAAAGGCAAAATACGATGTGACATGCGTGAAGAAACTCCTCTGCTCCTCTGCACCGGCAAGAAGGGATACAAAGCTTGGTATCCTCAAGATGTTCCCCAACTCACAACTCTATGAAGCATACGGCTCAACAGAGGCAGGTATTGTTACAGTCCTTAAACCCCACGAACAGCTTACAAAACTCGGTTCAATCGGTCGTGAGGTTATAGGTACAGACATCATCAGGCTTTACGACGAAGATGGCAACCTGATCACTCAGCCCAATGTAGTGGGAGAACTCTATTCAAGAAGCCCGATGCTCTTTGAAGAATACTGGAAAGAACCTGAAAAGACAGCAGCAGCCATGAAGGGCGAATACTTTAGCGCCGGTGATATGGCATACAGGGATGAAGAAGGTTACTACTACCTCGTAGACAGAAAGGCAAATATGATTATCTCCGGTGGCGAGAATGTCTTCCCATCAGAGGTTGAGAATGTTGTTGGTGGCCATCCAAAGGTAAAAGACGTGGCAGTTATCGGTGTACCGCATGAAAAATGGGGTGAACAGGTAACAGCAGTTGTTGTCCTCCATGAAGGCCAGACCGCAACTCCTGAGGAGATCTCCAACTACTGTAAGGGCAAGATTGCAGGCTTCAAGGTTCCTAAGAATGTTATCTTCATAAAGGATGAAGAGATGCCAAGAAGCGGTGCAGGCAAGATACTCCACAGGATTTTGAGAGAGAGATACGGAAAGTGGAGCGACCACGTATAACAAGGTCCTGAGTTGTTTATAAAAGGCGGGGGACAATAAGCCCCCGCCTTTTTGCATAGAACATAGAGGACTCTAAATTATTTAGGCGTCATTGTGCATTATAAAAAAATATACGATTTTACAGATGATATAAACCCCCTTGGCACATCAAAGAGAGTAAAAAACAGTCTAAGAAAGTCTATAAAACACATAGAATCCTATAATGAACCCTCTGTATTTCGGTTCATAAGGTATCTTGAAAGGCTCTTCCATATAAAAGAAGAAAATATCTTATTAGGCCATGGTTTTAATCATATCTTTTTCAGCGTGCTAAAGAGGCTCAAAGGGAAAAAAATTCTAATCCCATCCCCTGTATCTAATAGTTACAGGATTTTTACAGAGGGTGGTGATATAGAGATTCTGCCTTACAAGACAGATATTAAAGATGATAATTACTGCAATATTAAAGATTTGAGTCAATTATTTGATAAAGTAGATTTAATAATATTGCCAAATCCTCATAATATAACAGGAAAAACATTAAATAATAAACAGTTAGATGAGATTATAAGCCTGGCCGAAGACATGAAAAAGACTGTTATAATAGATGAGTCCCTCATAGATTATACAGACATACCAGCCTATGGAGAACATATTGTAAGGAAAGACTATTCATTAATAATAAGGACGTTCTCTACATACCATGGCCTTGCCGGTCTTCCTCTCGGATATGCCATAGGTCCTGCTGTGTTCTTGAAAGACCTGAAAAAAATTATCTACCCTTTTTCATTTGAGACATCACCCCTTGCATGCTCTTCTGCCCTGGTAAGCATGAAGGATACAAGATATAAAAAAAGAACCTATGAATATATAGGGTTAGAAAAAGCCTATATAAAGGAGAGTCTAAAGAATTATAAAGAGATAAGGGTTATAGACAGGGGCTGTAACTTTTTAATCCTTGAGTTAGAAGAAAAAAAGGATACTTTATTGGATTTTTTTTATAAAAAGGGTATAAATATTGACATTTATGAAGAATCGGATAGATTATTTGTGAGACTACCCATTAAAAAACACAGGTTTAATGCACATTTCGTTAAGACCTTAAAAAATATGATTGGTGAGGCAGGATAGTGTTAAAAAGAATCAGTATATTTTTATCAATAATTTTTCTCGTATTTTTTATCTCATCTAATGCCATTTGTGAAGATATAAATATCAGGCTACTCTATGTGAATGACTTCCATGGTTTTGCAGAGGAACAGAGATCAGATTTTACAGGCAGTATGGTAGGAGGGGCATCGTATCTTGCAGGGATGATAGACAGGCTGAGACAGGACAGGCCAAGCCTTTTACTATCTGCAGGTGATATGATTCAGGGCAGTAACTGGGCAAATCTATTCCAGGGAAAATCAGTAATAGAGCTAATGAACTGTATGGGTTTTGATGCAATGGCTGTAGGAAATCATGAATTTGATTTTGGGGTTGATGTATTGAAGGAGAGGATGAAAGAGGCCTCTTTTCCTTTTTTAGGGGCAAACATCATAGGCTTAGAGGGTGTTAAACCCTTCATAATAAAAGAGTTAAAGGGTGTGAGGATTGCCATAATAGGTCTTGCCACAGAGGAGACACCCATTTATACACATCCCGATAATGTTAGGGGGTTGATATTCCAATCACCCCTTGACACTGCTGAAAGGTATATTAAAGATTTAAAGGATAAAGTGGATGTAATAATAATATTGTCCCATCTTGGTTTCCACAATGATATGGTTCTTGCCCAGAAGGTAGGAGATATTGATGTGATTGTAGGGGGGCATTCCCATACCAAGATAGAAAAGCCTGCCTTAATAGGCAAGACCATTATTTTGCAGGCATGGGAACACGGAAAGGTCCTGGGCGTCCTTGACCTGACATTAAGGGATGGCGCAATAAAGGATTTTAATGGATACCTATTGGATATCAGACCTACTGGAAAAACAAAGAATAAAGATGTGGCAGAGATAGTAAAAAAATATCAGAAAAAGATAAGGGGACTTGTGCGACAGAGGATAGGAGAGACAGAGTCTGACCTCGATGGAGTCAATGGGGTGAAAAGGGAGACGAATTTTGGAGACCTTATAACAGATATAATAAGAGAAAGGACACAGTCAGATGTAGCAATAATAAACGGAGGCTCTATAAAGATGGATATAGGCAGAGGGGCAATTACCATGGGTCAAATATATAATGCATTGCCCTTCAATAATTATATCGTGGCTATAAAGATGAAGGGCAAAGACATAATAGAGGCCCTAAGACACGGGACAAGCATAAAAGAGAACAATCAGGGCAGGTTCCCCCAGGTGTCAGGGATAGCGTTTAGTTTTTCGAGGGACAATACCGGTGAGGCCACAATAAGGGAGGCTACCCTTAAAGGAAAACCTATTGAAGCCGAGAGAGAATACATTGTTGCCACTATAGATTTTTTGATGGCAGGAGGGGATGGCTATAAGGTATTCGGTGGTCATATAAACTCCCACAATGTTGTTTACCAAGAACCGGGAAAATGGGTGAGGGACCTTGTAGTAGATTATTTAAAGACAAAGAAAAAGATAAATCCTGTTGTTGATGGCAGGATAACCGAGATAAGGTGACAATATTTACAATATTTAAAGGATGAGTGGTTATTATGGATGAGATAGTCGAATTTGCCATAAGATGTGCCAGAGAGTCAGGCAACATCCAGAGGCGTTATTTTGGAAAAAAAATAGGTATTCATCACAAAGGCGTCATAGACCTTGTAACCGATGTGGACCTGGCATGTCAGGAAAAGATTATAGGGCTTATAAAAGATGCCTTTCCCGATGATGACATCATAAGCGAGGAAAAGAAAAACTATTATGTTGGAGATAAAAACAGATGGATTATCGACCCCCTTGACGGGACAACTAATTATGCCCATGGATACCCATTTTTTTGTACATCCATAGCATACGAAGAAAAGGGTATTATTACTGCTGGGGTAGTATATAATCCTATATTCAGAGAACTTTTTTATTGTAAAAAGGGGCAAGGTGCATTTTATAACAGGAAAAGGATAAGGGTTTCGTCTATAAGCGACCTTAAAAAAGCACTGCTGTCTACCGGTTTTCCTTATGACCTGCCTACAAGTGAAAGAAATAACATAGATAATTTTATTGCCTTTCTCTATAAGGCACAGGCTATAAGAAGGGACGGCTCAGCAGCGCTTAATTTGTGTTACCTTGCCTGCGGGAGGTTTGATGGCTTCTGGGAATTGAAACTTAACCCCTGGGACATGGCAGCAGGTTTTCTCATGGTAGAGGAGGCAGGGGGTATAGTTACAGACTTTGAAGGCAATGCCTTCAGTATATACAGGGATGAGATTATTGCCTCTAACGGCCTTATACATAAAGATATGCTTGATGTCTTGCAGGGTTTAAATAGACATAAAAATAGGGGGTAGCCATGAAGGATTATACTGTTGATGACCTAAGGAGGATCGCCCGACCCAGATTAGGGGATAAGATACCCCTGGAGTTGTTCAGGATATTGAGGATAATAGGGATGAGAGAGATACTCGGTGACAGCTCTGGTGCTGCCCTATATATGATTGGCAAGAAGGTTGGGAATATGATAGGCGCTGATGATATAGATAGCTTCAAAAGCAGGATAACAGAACTCAAGATCGGCATACCTGAGGTAGAGATATTAGACGACGACCACCTTGTAGTGAAACTATACGAATGTATAACCTGTGCAGGTTTTTCCTATACAGGTGAGATGTTCTGTGATATGGAAAGCGGGATTATTGCCGGGATGCTGGAGAAGGTCTACAATAAAAAGGCAAGGTCTACACAGAAGAAGAGCTGGACAGCAGGTTATAACTACTGTGAGTTTCATATACTCTTGTATTAAAAGATAAGGCTATCCACATACTATGGAAAACCATGAAGGGTTAGAGAAGAGGATTAAAGACCTCGAGATTGAGCTTGAGGATAATAAAAGCCTTGCTGATACCAGAAGAAGGCTTCTCGAGGCAAATATAAAGGAACTGAATGAGGTATACGACGCATTAAGCAATAAATTTGAAGAATTAAAGGAGAGAAATGAAAGACTAAAAAAGATTGAAAATGAGCTTATTCGTGCAAACAGGTTGTCTTCACTGGGCGAACTTGCAGGTTCTATTGCCCATGAGATAAAGAACCCCCTTATATCTATCCAGGGTTTTGCCAAGAGAATCCAGAAGACAAAGGATATGGATAAGATAGAGAAGTATTCAAGACTTATTGACCGAGAGGCAGGCAGGTTATACGATGTCCTTTCAAGGCTGCTGGATTTCTCAAGGATGCAGGGACCCAGGATAGAAGATGTCTCTGTAAACGAAATCGTGGATGACACTGTTCTGTTTATGGAGCATCATTTAACAAGATTCAAGAATGTGGAGCTGAGGGTTTTCAAGGCAGATGGCCTCCCGATAATCAGGGCAGACAGATTACATATCCAGCAGTCTCTTGTAAATCTTATAATGAATGCAGCCCAGGCCATGCCTGGAGGGGGTACAATAGAGATAACTACAGGTATGGATGACAACAACATCTTTATATCTGTTAAAGACACAGGGGTTGGTATAAAAAAAGAGAATATGGACAGGATATTT
>ERZ795050.350-NODE-350-length-74600-cov-56.139017_pt1:0-57500 | contig 74600 bp, 60 predicted proteins | sample MGYA00375134_ERZ795050 | MGnify/ENA primary metagenome ERZ795050 (study PRJEB30179, sample SAMN05720221) | activated sludge metagenome | isolation source: Anaerobic digester | place: Japan | collected 2015-05-26 ... | reverse complement strand
AAGCTGACTTGAGTCGCAGTGAAGAGGGGGTGGCGACTGTTTACTAAAAACACAGGACTCTGCAAACTCGTAAGAGAAAGTATAGGGTCTGACGCCTGCCCGGTGCTGGAAGGTTAAGGGGAGATGTCATTCTGAGTTCATCGGGAGAAGCATTGAACCGAAGCCCCAGTAAACGGCGGCCGTAACTATTGAATGGACCACAGTAGTTACGTAAAAAAATCTGGCTATATGCTGGAAAATCCTGTTAAGCTGATGGTACTTCTGCCATTAATGGGTAGAACGTGACAATCCATCAGATAGGGACAATCAGCAGGAAAGGTCTGAAGGAGGATAAATGAGACCTGAAATAGGTTTCTATCTGGCTGGTTTTGCCGATGGTGAAGGAAGCTTTAATGTTTCTTTTAGACCACGGCAGGATTATAACCAGCCATGGAAGATATCAATGTGTTTCAATGTCTCCCAGAAGGAAAAAGAGATACTTGCCCTTTTTAAACATCACCTTGGATGTGGAACATTAAGGGCAAGACCAGATGGTATCTGGTATTTCGAGGTTAATAATTTTAATGCCATCTGGGAAAAGGTAATCCCTTTTTTCAAGAAGTACAAATTCCTCTCTGCAGAAAAGAAGAAAAATTTTTCAAAATTTTGTCAGATTGCAGAGATAATCAACAAAAAAGAACATCTCACAGAGGAAGGTATTAAAAGGATATTGAAGATACGTAGTGAGATGAATCAGGGAGGAAAAAGGAAATACAGCGATGATGAAATCCTCAAGAAACTTCAGAAATCCTCAGAGACTATACGCCAGATCTCGAGCAATCGGGAATGATATAGTCCGGTCTTTCGGGAAACCGAAAGTTAACAGAAACGAACGGTCCTAAGGTAGCGAAATTCCTTGTCGGGTAAGTTCCGACCTGCATGAATGGCGTAACGATTGCCCCACTGTCTCAACCAGGGACTCAGCGAAATTATAATGGGGGTGAAGATACCCTCACCCCGCGGCAAGACGGAAAGACCCCGTGAACCTTTACTATAGCTTGACAGTGAACTTCGGGATAGTATGTGTAGGATAGGTGGGAGGCTATGAAGTGCTGGCGCCAGCTGGCATGGAGCCGTCCTTGAAATACCACCCTTATTGTTTTGGAGTTCTAACTCAGATCCCTTAACGGGATCGAGGACACTGTCTGGTGGGTAGTTTGACTGGGGCGGTCGCCTCCAAAAGAGTAACGGAGGCGCGCGAAGGTTCCCTCAGGCTGATTGGAAACCAGCCGTAGAGTGTAAAGGCATAAGGGAGCTTGACTGCGAGACCTACAAGTCGAGCAGGTGCGAAAGCAGGTCTTAGTGATCCGGTGGTTCCGAATGGAAGGGCCATCGCTCAACGGATAAAAGGTACGCCGGGGATAACAGGCTTATCTCCCCCAAGAGTTCACATCGACGGGGAGGTTTGGCACCTCGATGTCGGCTCATCGCATCCTGGGGCTGAAGTAGGTCCCAAGGGTTTGGCTGTTCGCCAATTAAAGCGGTACGTGAGCTGGGTTTAGAACGTCGTGAGACAGTTCGGTCCCTATCTGCCGTGGGCGCAGGATAATTGAGAGGGTCTGTCCCTAGTACGAGAGGACCGGGATGGACGGACCTCTAGTGCACCAGTTGTCACGCCAGTGGCATGGCTGGGTAGCTATGTCCGGAAGGGATAACCACTGAAAGCATCTAAGTGGGAAGCCTGCCTCAAGAATAGTTATCCCGTCTGGTAGCAATACCGGACTAAGACCCCACGTAGACTACGTGGTTGATAGGCTGATGGTGTAAGCGTAGTGATACGTTGAGCCTACCAGTACTAATAGGTCGAGCGCTTGACCATATATCTAAATCAGCATGTATAGTTGTCTTTAAAAGTTAATTTCAAGTTTCCCGGTGACCATAGCGGAGGGGCCACACCCGTTCCCATCCCGAACACGGAAGTTAAGCCCTCCAGCGCCGATGATACTGCACGAGAAATTGTGTGGGAAAGTAGGTCGTTGCCGGGTTTTTTTATTTTCTATTGACTCTTTTACCTCTAATATTTTAAAAAATAAATATGAAGATACCTGTTGTCTACAGTGAGGATTTCTACACAGACTATGATACTGTGGATTGCGAAAATCCTGACAGGATATCCTCCATATACTTCAAGATTGTTGATATGGCAGAGATAATAGAGGCAAGGGAGTGCACAATAGATGACCTCAAACTCTGCCATAGCAATGACCTCATCGAATCTGTTGCAAGAAAAAAAGAGACCTTTTACGTTGCGAAAAAATCAGCAGGCGGTGCAATAATAGCCTCTGAAATAGCCCTTGAGAGACCATCCTTTGCATTAATAAGACCCCCTGGACACCATGCCGGTTATAACTTCAACGGCGGTTTCTGTTTCTTCAACAATATGGCCATAGCCATAAAGAGATTGTTAGGGGATGGGAAAATCAATACAGCCCTGATTGTAGATATAGACCTCCACTATGGAAACGGGACATACGATATAGTCAAGGGTGATGAGAGGATAAGATTTAGAAACATAGATGCCTATCCAAGGGGCAATTTTATGAAGGATCTGGAAGATGCACTAAGGGATGCTGACCAGTTCGATATTGTTGGCTGTTCTGCTGGTTTTGACACATACATAAAGGACTGGGGGGCTCTACTTACCACAGAGGACTTCAGAACCATAGGCAATATGCTTGCATCATCAAACCCCAATGTTTTTTCTATCCTTGAAGGTGGGTATTATATCCCTGACCTTGGCATGAATGTCCGTTCCTTTTTAGAAGGCATAATGGCAGCTTGTTCATAGTCTCTGTTCTTTCTTTTATCGCAGGCATATATGTTGAGGCATTATACAATCTCCCGATAAAGCTCCTTTTAATACCACTCATATTTTTTTCAGTAATTATCCCTCTCCTTTTTAAAAAATATGTAAAGACCTGTTTGGTTCTCATATTGCTCTGTTTTTTCCTGGTAGGGATGGTAAGAATAGGTATGATTACGAACATTTATGGCAATAAAGAGATAGACGATGATTTACATCTATTTGATGCAAAGGTGGTTGAATCAAACAGGACAATAAAGGTCTTAAAAATCTTAAGCCCTGAGCATTACAAGTCATTGAATATTATCCTGAAGACAGAAAGGGAGATAGATGTAGGCGATACTGTTCTTATATACGGACGATTAAAAGAGATTGTTGTCACATATAAAAACCCCCATGTCCTCTCATGGAGATGGGTAAAGAGATTGGAGGGTATAGACCTTGAGGTAAAAGGGGTTATATTGGATATAAAAAAAGGCAGCAGGTTTGTTGATAAAGTTAGGAGATATATTAAAGAAAAGATAGAGGATTCTGGGGCAGGACATCAGGGTATCATTAAGGCCTTGACCTTGGGTGACAGGACATCTATTGACGATGAAACAAGGGATATATTTCAGAAAACAGGCACTTCCCATATCCTTGCCATATCTGGATTGCATATAGGCATAATAACAGGTTTTTTCTTTTTCATAATTCGATGGCTACTAAGGAGAAAGAGGTCCATTGCCCTTTCTGGAAGGGATAGGAGATACGCATCCATTATCACTATTCTCTTTCCTGTCTTGTTCATGTTGCTTACAGGGGCCACTGTATCCACTGTAAGGGCAACGATAATGGTCTTGATTTTTCTGTGGGCAATTTTTTTTCAGAGACAAAGAGATATTATCAATACAGTCTTCATAACAGCCCTCATTATACTCATTATCTACCCCCATTCACTTTTTACACCATCCTTTCAGTTATCTTTTCTGAGCGTGATTTTTATCATACTAATAGTGCAGAGGGTTTACCCGTTATTAAAGATAGATTTTAGATTTATAAAGTGGCTTTTGATGACAATCATAACCACCCTTGCCGCAATAATTGGGACTATCCCACCAATTTTATATAATTTTTACGGAATGAATTTTCTATCTGTCATACATAATCTTATATCCATACCCCTTATGTGTTTAATCTCGCTGCCTTTGACCCTTTTGGGGACACTTATGCCCTCTGGAGAGCCGCTTATTGCCTTTGCAGGAAAGATTATAGATTTCAATATGGGTATTCTGAAAATCCTTGATTTTGGCTATATCTACCCTATCATACGGCCAAACCTTTTAGAAGCGCTGCTTTTCTATGCTGTTGTCCTGTGCGTTTTGTATATAAACAGAAGGATTATAGCTTCCGCCACCTGCCTTGTTGTTTTACCTTTTCTTACAATCTATACAATCTATGCAATACAGGAGAGATTTTTTAACGATTTGTGCATTCATATTATCGATGTTGGTCTCGGTGAATCAATACTCATTGAGGCACCAAAAGGAAGACGTATATTGATTGACGGTGGATCGAATTTTAAAGGGGATTTTGACATGGGGAAGAACATTATAACCCCTATACTTCTGTCAAAAAAGATTATAACCCTTGATTATGTTATAAATACCCATCCCCATGGTGACCATATAGGCGGATTATTGTATATCCTGAGATATTTTAAGGTTAGAGGTTTTGTAACAGGTGGTTATTATGTAAGAGAGCCTGTATTCCTTGAGGCAATAGAGACAATAAGGGAGAAAAAAATAGGATTTCATGTATGGAACACGGGGGATGGGGTCTCAATGGGTGGGTTGAAGATGATAGTATTGAACCCGGATAGAGAATACAGGGCCGATAACCTGAATAATGCCTCCCTTGTCATGAAGATTATATATGGGGAGAGGTCTTTTCTTTTCACCGGAGATATAGAAAGGGACATGGAGGAGAGATTGATTATGAAAAATGCCCCTTTAAGGGCTGATGTATTACAGGTTCCCCATCATGGAAGTAATAATTCAAATACCTTGCCTTTTCTAATGGCTGTAAGGCCAGGGCTTGCTGTGTTGAGTGTAGGAAAAGGGGTTATGGGATTACCTGGGAAAGAGGCGCTGGAGAGGTATAGGAAACTCTCTATCCCTGTGCTATCCACATTAGAAAATGGGTTTATTAGTGTGTGTAGTGATGGCAAAAGACTCTCTTATAAAACCTACAGATGAAGAATTTGAAATACATGTAAAGGTCTTGAAAAACAATGGAACTACCCTGGTTTAGCAAAAGGGTCGCCCCTTAAATTGTGAGACCTTTCAAGGGTCTCTCATAAGTCCTTACGAGTCCCTCACCTAAAAAACAAAAAAGTGATAATGATGAATATAGGAACAAGGATTGCAACAGACCATAGCATGTATCTGAAAAATGAGGGCATGGTTATATCGTTCTCCTCACATATTGCCTTTACCATAAAGTTGGGTCCATTGCCCACATACGTATTTGCCCCCATAAATACAGCCCCTGCAGATATTGCCTTCAAAAATACCTCTGGCACACCTGCCACAAGTCCTGCAGTAATATTCTTTAACACAGCAAGACTCTTGGCAGTGCTCATAAAAACAAGATATGTAGGTGCGTTATCAAGAAAACTTGATAGAATCCCTGTTGCCCAGAAGAATTTCCAGGGGGTATCTACCCCAAGCCTGTCTCCATTGACCTCAAGTATCTTAAGGGCAGGGATCATGGTAACAAAGATGCCGATGAACAGAACAGCAACCTCTATAATGGGGTGATATGTGAATCCATTCTCCTCTCTCAATACAACAGGGGTAAAATAAACCGATAGTACTGCAGCGGCAATCATGACTATCTCTCTCAAGATGGCAGGGAGGAAAAATGCAAATAAGACAGCGCCGAGAAATAGAAAATTTATCTTGCCCCTTATCTCTAACTTCTTAGCACCCTCTATCTTTTTTGGGGATGTAATCCTTTCCATCTGTTCTTTTTTTATGTAATGACGGTCAAAGACATAGAATAGAATTATTAGAATACATACAGTAATAACCCAGAACGGCAAGAGTCTAAAAGTCCATGTAAAAGGCACGCCCTTTAAAAAACCAAGGAATAATGGTGGGTCCCCCAGGGGGGTTAAAAGACCACCTATATTTGAGACGAGAAAGATAAAAAATATGAAGATATGAGAGACGTTTTTTCGCCATCTATTGACTTTTATAAGTGGTCGTATTAATACCATGCTTGCACCTGTTGTCCCTATGAAGCTTGCAAATACAGCGCCGATAAAAAGGATTATGGAGTTTAAAAGGGGTTTGCCCCGGGCAGATATGCGGATTACTATGCCTCCCGATATTACAAACAGAGACCCAAGGAGTATGATAAAGGATATATATTCAATAATGGCGTGTAAAAGTAGAGAGAAATCCTTGAATACTACAATCACCGCTGCTGGTATGGCAAGCCCAATGGATACATAACGATAGTTATTTCCCCACCACTCACTGTTTATAAGGGGCATAACTGCAATGGAGAGAATTAAAACCGTGAAGAATAAGACCGTCCAAATGGGAAACGAGATGGATGCCCCTGATGATGCAAAGGCAATCTCAGGTGCTATGCCAAGCAAGAAAAGATTTATTAGTAAAAATAAGCGATTAGGTCTCATAAGCATAACCTTATAGATATTTTATTTTAATAGATTAATCTGGAAAGGGTGCCTATTTTTAGATGGTCGGTGACCTTGTTTATACCCTTGAGGCCCCAGAGTGCCTTTATGAGCCTATCTTTCTCTTTTTCACCACCAACAATACCCTTTACTAAAAGGGCATCCTCTGCCAATGCCTCGAACTCTACCTTACTCTTTGTTGCAAGTTCATGGTGCATTACAACAAGTTTTGCCCTGTGTTCAAGCAACCTTTTAGCAGCAAACAATCTTGCCTCATCCTGGTCTATTCTGGAAAAAAATCGCTCTGCATATAGCTCCATTATATCCAGGGCGTGCTCGAGTTTTACACTGCTTGCATTGAAAATAATATCAAAGGAGGATGGGTCGTTTAGGTCCCTGTCGAAATAAAACTCTATAAATTTCTTTTTTTCCTTATCTTTTTTATTTACAAGGTCTATAGCATCTTCCTCTGACAACCCCTTCTCATTCATTATATCGAATATCCTCTCATTTATATCCCTTATTATCTGTATACGTATCCTGGATGGATATTCCTCAAGTAAAAGGTGGGCACCACCACCCACCACTACCACATCTGTTTTAATAATAAGGCTGTAGAGCGCCACGGTTATTGCTGTCTTGAAATAGCTTTTGTTATGGATAAGTTCAGTGAATCTATCTGATATATCTGGAGATTTTTCGTCCTCCAGGTTTCTTAAAAGGACATTGGCTGCCTCTTTGTGTGTCTTTAGATACCTGAGGAAACCGTCGTCTACGTATTTATAGCCCAGTCTCTCAGCCAGTCTCTTGCCAAAAAGACTCCCTGCTGAGCCATAGGACCTTGAAATGGTTATGACATTCACAAGAACCTCTTATTTTTTTTGAATGAAATATATAAACAGGTTTTTAGATTATTGTAAAGCAAAAATGACAGGTTTTTTTAAGATACAAACCCTCTTTTATCAAAGAGTTTTATACATACATCTACAACACCGGGGTCGTAGAGGATACCTCTGTTTTTTTGTAGCTCATCTTTTACTTCATCTAAGGTATGAGGTGGTCTATATGGCCTCTGTGATAGCATGGCCTCCACCACATCGGCAATAGCAAGTATTCTCGCCTCGAGTATGATGTCGACACCCTTTAGACCCCTTGGGTATCCTGAACCATCGAGCCTTTCATGGTGCTGAAGGATTATATCCCCTATTGGACCTGGTAATCCTGCCTCTTTGAGCATATCATAACCTGCCTGAGGGTGGGTCTTTATGAGGTTATATTCCACCTCTGTTATCTTTTCCGGTTTTACAAGTATCTCTGAAGGCACAGCGAGTTTCCCTAAATCGTGTATCATACCTGCCATACCTATAATGTCTATCATATCCCTTGTGAGACCCATCTCCTCTGCTATGGCCCTGGCGAGCCTGGACACCCCTTTTTGGTGCCCCTTTGTGCCATAATCCTTCATCTCTAAGGCCAGACAGATGGTCTCAATAGTACTATTTAGGATTTTTTTGAGCTGCCTCGCCTCTTCCTCGGCAAGTTTTCTGGTGGTTATATCAATGAGCATACCTTCATAATAAAGGGTTTCTCCGTTATCTCCCTTTACTGCGTGGGATGTTACAGATACCCATTGGAGGCTCGAATCCTTTTTCCTCATAAGTATCTCAAAGTCTTTTACAAAACCGTTCTCTGCCATGAGTCTTCTGAGTTCTGCCCTGCGGCTTGGGTCTACATATAACTGATGCGCTATATCTGTCACCGATGCCATCATCTCTTCCTGTGAAGAGAACCCGTGTATTCTTACAAGTGCAGGATTGACGCTCAAGTATCTACCGTCTGGTGTAACCTGAAATATACCCTCCACAGCATTTTCAAAGATGTTACGGTATTTTTCTTCAGATTTTTTTAGTTCCTCCTCTGCCTTTTTTCTGGATGTTATATCTTCGAGTGTCCCCTCATAGAATAAGACATTTCCATCTTTATCCTTGACAGCCCGTACATTTAGGGAACCCCATAGCTTTGTCCCATCTTTTCTGTAAAACTGGGCCTCAAAACCCTCTACTATTCCATTGTCTTCAAGGGATTTTTTAAATAGATGCCTGTCTTCAGGGGTTGTATATAGCTGCCTGCCTATACTTACCACCTGGGCAACCATCTCTTCCGGGGAGCTATAACCAAATATCCTTGCCATGGTGGGATTAACAGTCATAAGCCTGCCGTCAGGGGTGCTTTGAAATATACCCTCCACAGCATTCTCAAATATACTCCTGTATTTTGCCTCGCTTTGCTGCAATGCCTCTTCTGCATTTTTTCGCTCTGTTATATCTGTAAACATGGCAAAAGAGCCTATGAATCTGTTTTTTTTGTCCATTATAGGGGTTGCAGAGACAAGGGCCCACATGAATGTGCCATCCTTTTTTCTGAGCATCCTCTCGTATCTCCCAGATATCCCCTTCCTCCTCTTTGCCGCCTCTTTTTCAAAATCCGGTATATCCTTCTCCTGTATAAAGAAACTCAGATTTTTACCTTCTATCTCTTCAGGGGTATATCCCAGCATATCTGCCATTCGTCTGTTTACAAAAGTTGTATTGTAGTCTTCATCAAATACCCATATACCTTCATCGGCAGTATCCACGATGAGTCTGTATTGTTTCTCCCTATCTTTTAGTGTGTCTTCTACTGTCCTTACAATATCACGTCTTTTTTCTGTCATATCCTATTCCTTGATTTTAATCCTTTCCGTTATACCTTATACCCTGCCTTTGCCTTTTTTCCAAAAGGGATATTGAGCTTTCTCATGCGGCTTCTGAGTGTGGCGGGGTTTATACCAAGTATTGCTGCTGCACCGTCTCTGCCTTCCACCTTGCCGCCTGCTATCTTTAGAGCGTTTTTAATGTGCCTTATCTCGATGTTTTTTAATGTTAAATCATCCTGTGAGACATTATTGGTTATAACCATTTCTGCCACAGATATATCTTTTGGCGTGCCTATTATATCTTCAAAGCTGAGGGGCCTATTGCCATGGATTATAATTGCCCTTTCAATGGCATTACTTAATTCCCTTACATTACCCGGCCAGTTATATTCAATGAGTTTTTCCATAGTGCCAGGGACAAGGCCTGGTATAAAATTAAGACCTATCTCTTTTGATTTCTGACGCATAAAATATTCTACAAGGGCAGGTATATCTTCTTTTCTTTCCCTGAGAGGCGGTATATTAATAGGGACAACACAGAGTCTGTAGTACAGGTCATCCCTAAACAGGTTTTGTTCCACCAGTTTTTTCAAATCCTTGTTTGTTGCCGATATAATCCTTACATCAACCTTTATGGATTGTGTCCCTCCAACCCTCTCTATCTCTTTTTCCTGTATGACCCTTAAAAGGCGAACCTGGGCATTCAAAGGTAGCTCACTTATCTCATCAAGGAATATAGTCCCTCCATGGGCACGCTCAAATCTACCCCTTTGCTGAAATAGGGCGCCGGTAAATGCACCCTTTTCATGTCCGAAGAGCTCGCTGTCTATAAGGGTCTCAGGTATGGCACCACAGTTTACCTTTATCAGAGGCCCATTATTTCTCGGTGAGAAGTTATGGATTGCGTTTGCAATAAGCTCTTTACCCGTTCCTGTCTCACCGAATAAAAGTACAGGACTTGTTAAAGGTGCCACCTTCAGTACCTGATTCATTACATCTTTGAGGCCGAATTCTGCCCCCACTATCTCCTCACTGAAACCACGGCGCAGTTCCTTCTGAAAATATTTACTGTCGTCGGCAAGGAGCTCTTTTAACTTCATAAGCTCAAGGTATCTTTTGCTGTTGGCAAGGGCAATAGCCGCAGGTTCATTTATGAGTGACCAGATATCAGCATCCTCTTTTTTATATCTACCCGTCCCATTTGCCCTGACAATAAAAGAGCCTACAAACTTATCCTCAACAATGAGTCTCGCAACTATTATTGAGGAATCCGGCCACTGGTATCTTTGGGCAACCCTCCCCATTATCTCATCGCTATATACATCATTGGATATCCTCACCCTTGGAAATTTAGCAGGTTCTTCGAGCTGTCTCTGGAGATGTAGTGGCATGGTCACCTTGTCTGACCTCAATATACCCCCTCTATCAGTAGCTGTAGCGACTACATCAAGTGTCCCTGCCTCCGGGTCATATACAGTCATTATCAGCTCCTCTGCAGGGATTATATCCTTAACATAGAGGAGACAATTCCAGAGGGCCTTGTCTATCTCAAGGCTCCCACAGATCCTCATGGTGACCTCTCTATAGAACTGGTTTTCGTCCATATCCTTGACTGTGATATATAATAGTTTTTTAAAAATATCAACAAAAAAGAGCCAAATTATCTTTTTTAAAATATTTATCAGATATTACCTTCAAATACATCATATAGACTGTTATTTATCACAGATTTAATATAACTGTGAATCTTCAAAGTTTAAAACTGTGAATAATAACAGAAAAAAAGACCATTAATTTTATAACTTATTGAAATTACAAAATAATTTTTCTGGCATATGGTTTGCATAATCTAAAGGCAAGGTTGAATGAGAAGCGGCCTTAAAAAAATAAAGGAGGACATCATGGCAAGGATATGGGAAATAGAAAAGGAAAAAATAGATAGTAGGACTCAGGAAGGTATGCTCATCGAGATATTCGGTTGTTTCCCCCTGAACGATACAGTAATAACACTCTTCTCCGGCAAAGACAGGATTAAATCTGACTTTTATCTAAACGGAAATGTAATGGAGGCAGCAATTATTGAGACCTTTGGGTGCGTGTCTCTGGATAAGATAATAAAACTCGACATGAATAAAGAGAAAGAGGATGTAGCGCATAGTACATATAAAGAACTATATAATGCAAGGGTTGTAGGAATTGATTGATTTAAGATAGAAACGATGTTATCTTGAACAACATGTCTGTGATGGGGTTCGTGGCGCTCTATCACAGACATCTCAAAAAATCAAAAAGCTGGATAACCCTTTAAATTTTACGTTATCCAGACTACTATGTTATCCATTTAAAATCTGCCACATAAAAATTTAATTGAAAAAACATGTCTTAATAATAGACATGAACTACCCCTGAGCTACAAGAAGTCAGGGAGAAAAAAGAGGAGTTGATATGGCTGAGTTACGAGATGAAAAAGGATTGGCAAAGGCAGAAAGGTATTACACTGATTATGGTGTAAGGGCAAGGGAGCTTAAGGCAGAAGGTAAAAAGATTATAGGTTATATATCGGCCCTCTGCCCTGTAGAGGTATTAACAGCAGCAGGTGTTGTCCCCTTCAGGCTCAAAGGTAACGTCAATGAGGCTATTACAAAGGGTGATGCCTACATGGAGACAATTGTATGTCCTTTTGTGCGAAGCGTCTTTGATTCAGCAATAAAAGGCAAGTTTAATTTTATCGATGGAATGGTATTGCCTCACCAGTGTGACAGCCTTGACAGGACATCGGATGTATGGAGGGATTACCTCAATCTCCCGTATTTCCATTTCCTAAACGCCCCCCACGTGACAGATGACCCCTCTATCGAGTTTATGAAGGAACTTCTAAAACTTTTTATCAAGACATTGGAGGAATATACAGGGAAAAAGATAACAGATGAGGATCTGAAGCAGGCAATCGCAAAGCACAATGAAAACAGACGCCTTATGAGGGGACTCTACGAATTGAGAAAGGTAAATCCACCCCTTATTTCAGGTGTGGAGATGATTAAGGTACTTATAGCTGCCATGGGTCTCCCGGTAGATGAATCGAACAAGCTCATCACAGAGGTTATAGATGAGGTAAAAGCAAGGGCTATCCCATCCAATGGTCTGAAAAAGAGGATAATGATAATAGGTGACCAGATAGACAGCGTGGATATAATGGATGCCATTGAGGGTGCAGGTGCGTATCTGGTGATGGATGATATATCTGTGGGCAGCAAGATGTACTGGCAGGATATAGATACAGATAAAGAGCCATTACAGGCCATTGCAGAGCGGTATTTGAGAAAACTTAAAATACCCACAAACTTTGTAGACACAGGTGGGACATATGAGGACAACCTCAATGCCAGATTCGGTCATATGAGAAGATATATCGAGGAGTTCAAGGTTGATGGGGCAATTCTTTTTATCTACAAATATTGTGACCCTTATGGATTTGAGGTTCCAGCTATAAAGAGCTATATAGAGTCTGCCGGGGTTCCTGTGCTTTATCTTGAAGACGAATATTCTACTTCCACTATTGCAAGGATGAAGACAAGGATAGAGGCTTTTCTTGAAATGATGGCATAATAAAAGGGAGGAAATCACATGGCTGAAGAAAAAAAAGGAAGAGCAGTTGCTACAAAGACTGCTGCAAGTATACCCAAGTTTGTCCGTGGAAATCTTGCTGCAACATTAAAGGCTAAGGAAGAGGGAAAAAAGGTTGCCTATGCATATATTGCTGATGGTCAGGACGAGATAATGAGGGCAATGGATATAGTCCCTGCATGGGGTGAGAGCTTTGCAGGGGTCTGTGCTGCCAAAAGGGATGCAGAGAAATACCTCCAGAAGGCAGAATCAGACAACTTTTCCAGGTCTCTGTGTACATATGCAACATGTACAATAGGTTTTGATATGGTTAGGGAGGAGCTCGGAGGAGGCGCTGTCCCTGATGCACCATGGGGTGGTATGGGTAGACCGGATATGATACTGGGCTCTGCACAGCTTTTATGTGACCCGAGATTTAAATGGCCGCAGGCAACACAGCATTATCTGAGAGATGTCCCTGTGTTTGTGGGAAGTATGTATTACCCTCCCTTTGACCCCAAGATGGACCACCACGAACAGGAAAAATTTTATGTCAAATATGCTACAGAGGAACTCAGGGAGTGTGTAAAATTCTGTGAGAAACATACAGGGAAAAAGATGGATTGGGACAGGCTTGCACAGATAGTAGAGTTGTCTGATAGGACCTGGGATCTATTCATCGATACATATGAACTTCGTAAGGCATTTCCAACACCAATGGATACCGGGGATGCCATGAATACTATGGTTCCTCTTACCTTCAATCTTGGGACACAGGAGGCCTATGACTTCTATAAACAGCTTTACGATGAATTACAACAGAAGATTGCCAATGGTGAAGGTGTTGCCGATCCTGAAAAATACAGACTCATCTGGGCAGCAGGCCTTCCATCATGGTTTGCCCTTGGGGATTTTCAATATTTTAACAGTAAGGGTGCTGTATTCCCTGTAGAGGTGACATACAGGGGTTGTGAAAAGATAGAGAGGCTTGAATTGCCCAAGACAAATGACCCCCTTGAACATATAGCATGGAGATGGGTAAGATACTGGACACACTGGTATGATAAGGCAAGGAAACGTCCCGGTTCTCTTCCAAAGGTAGAAAGGATTATCGAATACATCGAGGAATATAAATGTGATGGTGTTGTCTTCCATTCTGCATTCTCTTGTCGTAGCTGGCATGCTGGGATTATACATCAGGCAGAGACATTAAAGAAGGTCTACAGGGAGATACCAATCCTTATTCTGGAGGGGGATATAGTGGATATAAGCTCATATAATGAGGCAGATACCCATAACAGGATCGATGCATTTATCGAGGCTGTAGATTCCTATAAAAAGAGGATGAATTAGGATTATGATTAATTATTTCGCCGGGGTAGACATAGGGTCTACAATGACCAAGGTTGTTATTTATGGTGAAGGGATAAGGGCCATGATTATAGGCCCAACAGGACCCGAACACCGCAAGCTGGCGAATAAAGTTATGGAGGAGGCACTCATTCAGGCGCACCTGAAGTTTGAGGATCTGTCCTATATCATTGCCACGGGATATGGCAGAATAAATGTGCCCTTTGCAGACAGGCAGGTTACTGAGATAACCTGCCATGCAAAAGGGTTGCATAGCCTCCTCCCAACCGTGAAGACCGTAGTGGATATTGGGGGCCAGGACAGCAAGGGTATCAAGATAAAGGATGGCAGGGTTGTGAGCTTTGTTATGAATGACAAGTGCGCTGCCGGGACAGGGAGGTTTATAGAGATTATGGCAGACTCCCTTGGTGTGCCTTTAAATGATATGGGGAGGCTCTCCCTCACAGCAGATAAACCTGCCATGATAAGTAGCACCTGCACTGTATTTGCAGAGCATGAGGTTACAAACCAATTATCCGGTGGTGAGACACTACCAAACCTTGTGGCAGGTATCCATGAGTCTGTGGCAACAAGGGTGGCATCCCTGGTCAAAAAACTTAATATTGAACCTGATGTGGCCATCACTGGCGGTGGTGCAAAGAATATTGGTCTTGTGAAGGCCTTGGAGAAAAAATTAGGCTGCCCTGTCCTTATCCCGCCAGAACCACTTATCACCGGTGCCCTGGGTGCTGCAATCCTGGCAAAGGAGATATTTGAAAAGTATACAAAGGAGGGTCAGGTGCCTGAGAGGAGTAAAAGCGGTCTCCAGGAGGCAAAATTCTTTGATTAGTTGGTTTATACTTTTAAAGTGAGGATTTTATGGCATTTTTTCTCGGGATAGACGTTGGTTCAGGTTATACTAAGGCTGTGGTTTGTGAGGACACCAGTTTAAGGTCTTACAGTATAATACCCTCTGGTGGTGATTACAGAAAGGCTGCACTTGAGTCTTCTGAGAATGCCTTAAAAAAAATCAATATCTCCATGAGTGATATATCCAATACTATTGCAACAGGTTATGGCGCTGCAATTGTTGATTTTGCAAGACAGACGCTTTCTGATATCTCATGTCACGCCATAGGCATCAACTATCTCTTCCCCAGCGTAAGGACAGTTATAGATATAGGTGCCCAGTATAGCAGGGCAATACACCTTGACAGCGAAGGAAGGATTGTAAACTTTATTATGAATGAAAAGTGTGCCGGGGGGAGCGGAAAATTCCTGCAGGTGACAGCGAGGATACTCCAGATGGATATAAAGGACCTGGGCAGACTCTCCCTTACATCAGAAAAACCAGTTGAATTTACTACTGCCTGTGCTGTCTTTGCCGAATCAGAGGCTGTATCAAGGATCTCAGAGGGTGCCCTGCCGGCTGATATAGTGGCAGGTATCCATAAAGCCATGTCTTCCAAGATAATAGTATTGGCAACCCGTGTAGGGCTTGTACCTGATTATGCTGTAACAGGTGGTGGTGCAAAAGATATAGGCCTTGTAAGGGCTATAGAAAAGGAACTTAAGACCAATACCTTTGTTGCCCAAGAACCCCAGATAACCGCTGCCCTTGGCGCAGCAATATTTGCCAGTTCAAGATAAAATTTCATCAAAAAAGTTTGTAAATATAGGCTATTGGTGTTAATTTCTACAGATTGAATTAGACCGGGAGGTATAAAATGAGTAAAGATTCTAAAGAATTAAAAGATGTATCAAGACGTGATTTTCTCAAATCCACAGCAGGCATTGCTGCGGCAACAGGTGTAGCCTTAGGTGGTTTAGGGCTTATATCAAAGGATGCCGATGCCAAAGATGCCATACCTAAAAAATGGGACGAGACCTACGATGTAGTAGTCATTGGCAGCGGTTTTGCAGGCCTTGCCGGTGCCATAGAGGCAAGAAAGGCAGGGGCAAACGTTGTTATAATAGAAAAGATGCCTGTCCATGGTGGAAATTCTGTTATAAACGGCGGGGATTTCAGTGCTGCCGGGACAAAGATGCAGAAAGATGCCGGTGTCCAGGATTCCCCGGAACTGATGTTAAAGGATATGCTAAAGGCAGGACTCTATCTTAACAACCCTGAGCTTGCAAAGATTGTGGCATATGGCTCAAAAGATGCCTTAGAGTGGTGTCAAACTTACATAGGTGCCAGGTTTGCAAGACTCAACTTTCACGGTGGCCACTCTGTCAAGAGGGCACACCAGACCATCAATGCCTCTGGCTCTGAATTGGTTAACAAGATGCTATCAAAGGCAAAGGAGTTGGGCGTAAAGGTCCAGCTAAGGACAAAACTCGAAAGATTTATACTCAACAAAGACAACAGGGTCATAGGGGTCGAGGTGAGGAAGAATTATAATTTCCCCAATGAAAATTCTGGGAAAAAGGCATATATAAAGGCCTCAAAGGCAGTGATACTTACATCCGGTGGGTTCTCAAGGGATGTCAACCTCCGTAAGGTCCATGACCCACGCCTTGACGAGAGGTTTGAATCCACAAACCATGCAGGTGCAACAGGTGAGGCTATAATGGCAGCCTGTATGGCAAGGGCAATGGATGTTCATATGGACTGGATTCAGCTTGGTCCATGGACAAGTCCTGATGAAAAGGGATTTGGATATGTCCCCCTATTTTGCGAGAGGCTTGTGGGCTATGGCCCAATGATTGACCCCAAGACAGGTAAGCGCTTTTTTAAGGAGACGGGTAATAGAAAAGAGAGAGCCGACGCAATAATCCTAATAGGCCATCCTGTTATAATCATGGGAGACTCGTATGCAGTAAATAAGCAGGTATTTCCTGAGGCACTTAAAAAAGGATTAGAAAGCGGCTCTATAAAGAAATTCGATACCCTCGATGACCTGGCTAAGGCCTATAATATCCCGGTTGCAGCCTTCAAAGAGGAGATTGCACGTTGGAACTCCTTTGTGGAGAAGAAAAAGGATACTGACTTTGATTGTATGATATTCCCTGAGGCAAAACCAACAGCTACACCACCCTTCTATGCTGCAAGGTTGTGGCCAAAGGTCCACCATACAATGGGGGGACTGGTGATAAACAAGGATACCCAGGTCATTGGTTTTGACTTCAAGCCTGTTTCAGGCCTATATGCAGCAGGTGAGGTCACCGGAGGTATACACGGTGCTGTCCGTCTCGGCGGTGTTGCCATGGCGGATTGTATAATATTTGGCCGAATTGCCGGGCAAAATGCCGCTAAAGAAAAGGCATGGGTTTGATGTCTATGTCAGAATTAAAAAAAACAGTGAATTATTGTAATAAACAAACTACCCCGTCACCTGCGGCGGGGTAGTTTGTTTCGCCTTTAAAGTCGCAAAAATTAATCCTTTACATATTCTGTTGCAGTCCTGCCCACCTCTTTTGCATACTCTGCTATACCGCCCTTAAACTGATAGGCATTTGCAAAACCCACTGCCCTTAATGCGATTGTTGCAGCAGCAGCCCTATCGCCTGTATGACAGAGAACCGCAATCTTTTTATCCTTGGGGAGTTTTTTCAGATTTTCTGGTTTGAAGAGTTCGTTCATGGGTATGGCTATAGTTTTTTTGTATGCCGATGCAACGAGCTTTACCTCTGCAGGTGTCCTTATATCAAGGATGACAAAATCTTCATTTTTCTTGATCATCTGGAGGACATCCTTAGCTGTAATCTGGCATGGCCTCATTGCCAATACCTCTGGAGTCATCTGGGAGAATATGGCATCAAACTTTTTTGCCATATCTGCATCGTAAGCATGCCCAATACCCGTTAACAAAACTAAAAATGCCAAAACAAAACCTACATACCTCATGACCTCCTCCTTATTTGATTAGATTTTATATTAAAATATAATTACTGGTTGATTTAAATTCAACCGGGTCTATGATGTTTTTTTGGTTTTCAGATTTTACGGTTTTCTATTTAGTAGGTCAAAGTAAATCTTGAATTATTGATGGAAAATATAGTAATCATAGAGGATAATGAGAGATAAAAAAGATATCCCGTTAAATACTGTAAAAGGTTTTGTCTCTGTCCCTGATAGAATAAGATATCTAAATAGTACGGAGAATATCGCTGTCCTTGCCACATGGGGGGATGATACCCCCTATACCTCCCTTGTTAATTTTGTCTTAACCCATGATCTAAAGACAGTTGTTTTTGCCACCCCGAGGAAAACGAAAAAATTCAGAAATATACAGCGTTCAAGATCTGTGGCCCTTCTCATTGACAATAGAGCGAGAACAACAGGTAGCCTTATGGATACTGAGGCTGTAACCATTGTGGGCAAGGCAAGGGTTCTAAAAAAAGGGAAGACCATGGATGAGATGAAGGGGATATATGTGCAAAAACACCGTGACCTTGAGGATTTTGTAAATGCAGACACCACTGCATTGATAGCCGTGGATATTGCCTATTGTGTCCATGTGAGCAGTTTTCAGACGGTAACGGTGTGGGACTGTAAAACCTAAAGATAGGTAATGCCCTTGGGTATGTAATAACAAATGAAGATTATTATATTTTTAGCTTTAATAGTCGTTGCATTTATTGTATTGCTTTTTGCTTTTAAGAAAAAAGAAAAACCCCAAGACGATACATATACCAAAAGAAGTAGCGACCTTACCACTGGTAAGCCTAAATCAGAGACCAGGCCATCACAACCTACAGCCTCAGGATATAAGTCAATAGAGGGCCAAACACCTAAAATTATATCCACTAAAGTCATAGACCCAAAAATCATTCTTGGAAATATCGAGTATGTTGAGATGGGAAAGAATATCTATCCTTCCAGGATGGAACAGATAGACGAAGATGTTAGAAAGAATCTTGAGAGCAAGATAGGCTTAATTCCACAGATTCCATCAAATTCCATGAGGCTTATGAATCTCCTTTTGAATCCCGAATCAAACTTAAAAGAGATTGTGTCTTTAGTGGGCACACACCCTGTTTTCTCTGCAAAGATACTCCAGACGGTCAATTCTGTTTATTTTTCTCTGCCAGAGAAGATTACATCCATAGGCAGGGCCATCACCCTTTTGGGATATAACAATGTGAGGGCCCTTGTATTCCATGAAACCCTCCACAATACCATGCAAAAACAAGGGGAATCTGATGCTGAAAGACATCTAAAGATATGGGGTCACTCTGCTATGGTATCTGCCTGTGCAGGCTTTATTGGAAAGCACCTTTTTAGTCTTTCTGAATATGACCTGGCAACCTCCGGACTTCTCCACGATATAGGAAAATTTTATCTTATAAATATAGAAGACAGCATAGAGATAGTATCGGATATACCGAATCTTATAAAGGAAGAACATAGATACGGGATAAACCACTGTGTGGCCGGCGCCTACATTGCAAGCCACTGGCGGCTACCTGAGCTTATAGTAAAGGGCATAGAATACCACCACAATCCTTGTTTTTTTCCTCCCCATTCTATCCCTGAGGGGTATTTAAAACAGTGTTTTGTATTGTGCCTTGCAGATCTTGTGGCAAAGGCAATGGGTTATAGCGGTGAAGATGAACAGATAATGCCTATTCTGCCTGAGTATTTTGAGATGTTCGGCATTGATAAAAACCTCGAAGGCATCATCACAACAGAACTTCTAAAAAACGTAGAAAAGGCAAGGATGACTGTGGCATCTTACATAGATACCGTCTGATTTAGACCATATAATGCTAAAAACCTATTAGATGCTTTTTTGTTGTGAGGTCTTTTTCTATAGTTTTTTTCTGTTTTTCAAGACCTTTTTTGCCCATAACAGCCTTTGTGTATATCTTGCCAAGCTCGACTCCAGGCTGGTCAAAGGCGTTTATATTATATATATGGCCCATCAATGCAATTACCATCTCATAGAGAAAAAACATGGCACCTAAGGTATATTCGTTTATCTCGTGGACTGTTATGGTGAGGCTTGGTGTCCTTGCCTCGATAAGGGATCGCCTCGTGCCTAAAAACTCTGCATAAAAGAGGTCTTTCATGTCTTTTCCTGCAAGGTATTCCAAATCTGTTATATAGGGAATGCTGTCAGGTATCCCCCTCTTTTCACCTCCGTGGTATAGAAAGGTAATGCATTTATCTTTAGGCCCATCTATATAAAGCTGTAACTGGGAATGCTGGTCAGTTACACCTATGGATTTTATAGGGGTAGGACCATTGCCTGCCTTACCGAGACTTTCTGCCTCAAGTTGTCTGAACCAGTCAGAAAATGCAGACAGACGCTCACAGTAAGGCATCATCACGTGCATCTTTTTCCCTTGTATATCCATAAGGTATAATATGGCCGCCAGTATTACCGCCATATTTTTTCTGTATGGGGTTTTCTTAATATAGCCGTACATGTCTTCAGCGCCTTTTAACATCTCTTCTATGTCTATACCCATAACAGACGATGGGAAAAGACCAACAGGGGTAAGGACAGAGAACCTGCCACCTATACCTTCCGGGACAGAAAGAGATGGATAGCCCTCTTTTTTTACTATCTCCCTTAGCATCCCCTTTTTACTGTCTGTAATGACAACTATCCTCTCTGTGTAATTTTTTGTTGATCTGAGGACCTCTTTAAAGAGCATGAACTGGGACATGGTCTCAGGGGTCTCCCCTGATTTGCTTATGACTATAAGGAGGGTCTTGTCTCTGTCTTTTTCTACTATCTCTAAGACCTTGTTAATCTTATGGGGGTCTATGTTATCCAGGATAAAATATCTTGGTTTACCTTCCCGGTTTTTTGTATCGAGGTTGTGAAAAGGGTGGAGCAGGGCATGGAATATCGTCTCTGTCCCAAGGGATGAACCACCGATACCGAGGATAACGAGATTCTTAATTTTAAACCTTTTTACAGAGTCTGCAATTTTTTTTATCTCCCCTATGTGAGACTTAAGAAGCCCAAAGTCCATAAAAGGGTAGGGGGATTTATAGACCTTTTTTTTGAAGTCATCTAATCTCATGGAGGTATCATAAAGGTCTTTTTCTTCTATTCCGTGTTCTCCAATGGTCCTTGATAGGACACCTGTTATATCCATCTCTATCTTTTTCATCACTTCTCCTCGAATATACCCATCTTTCTGAATTTTTCATATCTCATCTTTTTCAGATCATGGGCTGGCAGTGGTGAGAGTTCCTTGAGATATTTTGACAGAAGGGGTCTTAGATTATCAAATGTCTGGCTCCAGTCCCTGTGGGCACCCCCAAAGGGCTCTTTTACTATCTCGTCAATTACATTTAGCCTAAAGAGGTCGTTGGCGGTTGGTTTTAATGCCTCTGCTGCAAGGGGGCCTTTTGACCCATCCCTCCAGAGTATTGCTGCACAACCCTCTGGTGATATAACAGAGTATGTGGCATTCTCAAGCATGAGTATTATATTCCCCACACCAATGGCAAGGGCACCTCCGCTTCCACCCTCTCCTATTACAACGGTTATCACTGGTACTGAAAGGGAGAACATAAATTCTATACTCGATGCTATTGCCTCTGCCTGACCCCTTTCCTCAGCACCTATACCGGGAAATGCCCCGGGTGTGTCGATAAATGTTACAATGGGCTTTCCCCATCTGTTGGCAAGCTCCATGACCCTCACTGCCTTTCTGTAGCCCTCAGGATGGGACATGCCGAAATTTCTATATGCCATCTCCCTTACATCCTTTCCCTTTTGGTGACCAACAACAGCAACACTATTCCCCCCGAACCTCGCAAAACCCGCAACAACAGCAGGGTCGTTCTTGAATTTTCTGTCACCGTGGAATTCCACAAAGTCGGTAAATATGTTTTCTATATAATCAAGGGTGTGGGGTCTGTTTAGGTGTCTTGAGAGCTGAGACCTCTGCCAGTTGGTTAGTTCCCCGTATATCTCTTTCTCTAATTTTGCAATTTTTTTGGTTATAGACTGTATCTCCCTTGTATAACGGGGGTCACTGGCACTATAAAATTTTTTTATCTCATTTATCCTTCTCTCATAGGGTTCAAGTCTCTTTTCAAAATCTAAGTAAAATCTCATGGGCATCCTCCTCTACTATCTCTTCTATCTTTAGTCCATGGGGAAAGTGTTTTGTAAGTATGTTTATCCTGTCTAAATCTATTCTTATCTCAGGGATGTTTAATCGCTGGACATCGCCGTTTAACTGGAGTTCTATAAAGGTCTTTGTGACACCTCGCATGGTTGATAGCATGTCCCTTAGCGTTTTTAGATTATCTCTCTTGAATACCTTACAATCTATTCTTATTACAATCGCTTTAGTCATTTTTTTTGCAATCTCTTCAAGGGGGACAATCTTTTTTGTCCTGATTTTTGCTTTCCCTTCCTCTATCTTTTCTATAGAGCCACTAAAAACCAGTGGTTTTTCACTTTTTAAAAGCTCAATATTTTTGGCATAGACATCCGGGAATACAATAGCCTCCAGTATACCATTTGTATCCTCGAGATTTACGTATGCCATCTTGTCACCTTTTTTTGTGGTGAGCTCTTTAATGCTGTTTATCATACCCACAATATCCACATCCTCCTGGATATCCAGCTCCTTTATGCTCTGGGTATCATATTTCGTTATAACCTTGATTATCTTTTCAAAGGGCTTTAGGGGGTGCTGGCTGAAATAAAAACCAAATGCCTCTTTCTCCCCTGCCAGTATCTCTCTATAGGATAGCTCATCTAAATCAGGGACATCCGGTGCATATGGGGTATGGCCAAAGTCATTGTCATCCCCGAACAGGGAAGGCTGTATCCCGTTTTTTTCACCCTTTTTTTGTGGCCTATCTGTCTTTTCTTTTATTAGATAGAGAATCTGCGAGCGCTTAAGCCCCATTTTATCAAAGCAGCCTGCCTTGGCAAGGCTCTCCAATACCTTTTTATTTGCCTTTCTTGAATCTATGGTATCGCAGAACTGATTAAAGGAATTAAAACCCCCTAATTTTTCTCTTACTGTCAGGATGTTATCAAGGGCAGCATCTCCCACATTTTTTATACCGGATAGCCCAAACCTTATCTTTCCGTCCTCTATCTTAAAATCCTTCTCGCTCTTATTTATATCAGGGGGGAGGACCTCTATCCCGGATTCACGGCATTCGGTTATATATTTGATTAGTTTGTCTGTATTGTTGACCTCTGTTGTTAACATGGCGGTGAGATAGTAGATGTAGTAGTTTGCCTTGAGATATGCAGTCTGATATGCAATAAGGCCGTATGCTGTGCTGTGGGACTTGTTGAAGCCATACTCTCCAAACTGACGGATTATATTGTATATCTTCTCTGCGGTTTCCTTTGATATCCCCTTGGACATGGCCCCTGCTATGAACTGCTCGCTGTATCTCTCCAGTTGTTCCGGTATCTTTTTGCTCATGGCCTTTCTCAAGGCATCTGCATCTTTTATGGAGAAATCTGCCAGGACCTGGGCAATCTTCATTATCTGTTCCTGGTAGATGATGACGCCGTATGTATCCTTTAGTATATCCTCAAGGAGAGGTGTCTCATATTTTATGATGGAGGGGTTGTTTTTTCTCTTTATAAACTCATCTACCATACCGCTTTTTAGGGGTCCCGGTCTATACAGGGCAATAAGGGGCATGATATCATCGAATTTAGATGGTTTTAGCTTTACAAGGAGCTCCCTCATCCCACGGCTTTCAAGCTGGAATACACCTGATGTATCACCTGATGACAGTAGTTCATATGTCTTGGCATCATCAAGGGGTATATTGTCCATATCTATATTTATGCCGTCTTTTTCCAGCATCTTTATCACGTTATCTATCAGGGTGAGTGTCTCGAGCCCAAGGAAGTCCATCTTTATGAGACCTATCTTCTCTATGGTCTTCATGGTATACTGGGTAACCCTCTCACCCTTCTGACCCTTATATAAAGGAAGGTGTTCTGTAAGCTCTTTATTGGATATAACTATCCCTGCTGCATGGATAGAGGCATGTCTCGCAAGACCCTCAAGGACAGATGCACTATCGAGGAGCTCCTTTACATTGCGGTCCTTTTCATAGAGTTCCTTTAGCTGTGGCTCTGTATCTATTGCATTTCTAATGCTCTTACTCATAAGGGGTATGAGTTTTGCTATTCTGTCCACCTCTCCAAGGGGTATACCGAGGGCCCTGCCCACATCCCTGACAGCAGCCCTTGATTGCATTGTCCCGAATGTTATAATCTGTGCCACATTGTTTTTGCCATATTTATCAATGACATATCTGATTACATCATCTCTCCCTTTTTTGCAGAAATCCACATCTATATCAGGCATACTTATCCTCTCTGGATTCAAGAACCTCTCAAAGAGGAGATTGTATCTTATCGGGTCTATCTCTGTAATGCCAAGGCAGTATGCAACAAGGCTCCCTGCTGCTGAGCCCCTTCCAGGACCAACAGGTATACGGTTTTCTTTTGCATGTCTTATGAAGTCAGCAACGATGAGGAAGTATCCTGCAAATCTCTGCTCTTTTATGACCTTTATCTCATATTCCAGCCTGTTTTTATATCGAGCCATAAGGTCATCAGAGAAAGAGTCATAAGATGACTTAATCTTCTTTAGCTTTTTTTCAAACCCCGATATGCACTCTTTCTCGAAATATTCATTTATATCCATATTATCCGGTGTCTTAAAATCAGGGAAATGGTATGTCCCTGTATCTATATGCACATTACACATCTCTGCGATCTTTATGGTATTTTTCAGGGCATCAGGGTAGCCTGAAAAGGCATTGTATATCTCTTCCGGTGACTTGAAATAGAACTCCTCACTCTTAAAACTCATCCTATCTGTATCGCTCAGCTTTTTCCCGGTCTGGATGCACAGGAGAAGTTCATGGGCCTTTGATTCCTCTTTTTTAAGGTAGTGGCAGTCATTTGTTGCCACAATGGGGACATTATAATATCTTGAGAGATTAATAAGCCTCTCGTTTACAATCCTCTGTTCCTCTAAGCCATTGTCCTGTAGTTCAAAGAAAAGCCTGTCCCCGAAGATGGACAGATATTGCTCTACCAGCTCCTTGGTCTGTTTCTCGTTCCCCTTTAGGATAGAATTAGGTATCTCCCCTTTTATGCAGGCTGTAAGGCATATGAGGTCTTCACTGTATTGCCTAAGTATCTCTTTGTCTATCCTGGGGACATAGTAAAAGCCCTCGAACTGGGCGATGCTCATGAGTTTTACGAGATTTTTATAACCGTTATTGTTCATGGCAAGGAGTATTATATGGTAGGCATTGTCTTCACCTTTGGCCTTTTTCTCACTTATGGATTTCGGGGCAATATATGCCTCACACCCTATGATGGGCTTTATCCCTGCCTCCTGGGCACTGAAATAAAAGTCTATTACACCAAACATGTTGCCATGGTCTGTAATGCTGCAGGCATTCATTTTGTATGCCATGGCGAGCTGGAAGAGTGGCTCGAATCTTATGGCACCATCAAGGAGGCTAAATTGTGTATGAAGATGGAGATGGACGAACTCGTTCATTATTCCCACTCTATTGTGCTTGGTGGTTTAGATGATATATCATAGACCACCCTGTTTACACCGTGGACCTCGTTTATTATCCTTCTTGAGAGCTTATCCAGTATCTCATAGGGTAGCCTTGTCCAGTCTGCTGTCATGGCATCCTCACTCTCTACGACCCTTATGGCTATTACATTAGCATAGGTCCTTTCATCACCCATAACACCCACTGTTTTTACAGGGATGAGTATGGCAAAAGACTGCCATATGTTCTTGAATTTTCTGTTTTTTTCTATCTCCTCCCTTACAATGCTATCTGCCTCTCTTAATATGTCGAGCCTATCCTTTGTTACCTCACCGATAATCCTTATGGCAAGGCCAGGCCCGGGAAAGGGCTGTCTGTTTATGATATTTTCCGGTATACCCAGTTCCCTGCCCACCTGTCTCACCTCATCCTTGAAGAGTTCCCTTAATGGCTCTATAAGCTTTAACCTCATCCTTTTTGGAAGCCCGCCTACATTGTGATGGCTTTTTATTGTTGCTGATGGTCCCTTGGAGGATACGCTCTCTATAACATCAGGATATAGTGTTCCCTGGGCGAGAAACTGGACATCACCTACCTTGTGTGCCTCTTCCTCGAATATCTCTATAAATAACCTCCCGATTATCTTTCTCTTTTTCTCCGGGTCTTTTACCTTTTTCAGTGCATTTAAAAACCTATCCTCTCCATTGACATATCTGAGATTGATATGGAGCTTGTCCTGAAATGCCTCTATGACCTCTTCAACCTCGTTTTTTCTTAATACACCGTTGTTTACAAAGACACAGTGGAGTCTGTCACCTATTGCCCTGTGTATAAGGGTTGCCACAACAGAGGAATCAACACCGCCGCTCAATGCACATATAACATTCCCGTCCCCGGTTCTCTCCTTTATATCTGCTATTGCTGTCTCTACGAATGATTTAGGGGAAAACAGCCCCTCGCACCTGCATATCTTGTATAAAAAGTTGTTCAGCAGTGTCTTACCTTTAGGGGTATGATGGACCTCAGGATGGAACTGAACCCCATATATGTTTCTTTCTGTAGACCTGATGGCAGCAAAAGGTGAGTTATCAGAATGGGCAAGAGACTTAAATCCCTCTGGTAATCTGAATATCCTGTCCTGATGGCTCATCCATACTATATCACCATTACTTAAGCCCTCTAGCAATGGGTCTTTTTCATCGATGAATATATGTGCCTTACCGTATTCCCTCTTTAGTGATTTGGAGATCTCGCCTTTACAGAGCATTGTTATAAGCTGTAATCCATAACATATGCCCAGTATAGGGATATCCAGTTCCAATAATTCTCTGTCCATTATGGGTGCATTATCCTCTGTAACGCTACTAGGTCCCCCTGATAGGATTATGCCTTTTGTTTTTAATTTTTTTATTGTGTTGATATCTTGATTGTATGGGTATATCTCACAGTAGACACCTAGTTCCCTTACCTTTCTTGCTATGAGTTGTGTATACTGTGACCCGAAGTCGAGTATTGCAATAAGTTCCCTATGATAATCCATTATTCTATCCTGTAATTTGGCGCCTCTTTTGTTATTATTACATCATGGACATGGCTTTCTTTCAATCCTGCAGAAGTAATCCTCAAGAACCTGCTTTTTGTCTGGAGTTCTTTTATGTTCTGACAACCCACATAGCCCATGCCTGCCCTTAGCCCCCCTGCAAGCTGTTGAACCACCACAGAAAGGGAGCCCCTATATGGAACCCTCCCTTCTATACCCTCCGGGACAAGCTTTGATTCCATCTCATTCTCATCTATACAATATCTGTCCTTTGCCCTGCCTTCTTTCATGACCTCAAGGGAGCCCATACCCCTGTAGACCTTGTATGTCCTGCCCTGATAGAGGACCATCTCACCCGGGGTCTCATCTGTCCCGGCAAAGAGGTTACCTACCATGACACAGTCTGCCCCGGCAGCTATAGCCTTTGTCACATCGCCTGAGAATTTTATTCCACCGTCGGCAATAATGGGTATGCCGTATTTTTTTGCAACCCTTGCCGCCTCCATAATAGCAGTTATCTGCGGGACGCCTACACCTGCTATTATCCTTGTTGTGCATATGGAGCCTGGCCCAACACCCACCTTTACACCATCACAACCGGCCTTTATAAGCTCCTCGCAGCCCTCTGCAGTGGCGATGTTGCCTGCCACAAGCTGGACATCCTTATAATTTCTCTTTATCTCCTTTATGGACTCTATCACGTTCTTTGAATGTCCATGGGCTGTATCAATGACTATTACATCGCACCCTGCCCTGAGTAAGGCATCTACCCTTCTATCCCTGTCAGGGCCTACACCTACTGCTGCACCTACCCTTAATCTGCCCAGGTGGTCTTTGCAGGAATTGGGGTATTTCCTCATCTTTTCTATATCCTTAATGGTTATGAGCCCCTTCAGGTTGAATCCATCGTCTACTACAAGGAGTTTTTCTATCTTGTGTTTATGGAGGATACTCTTTGATTCCTCGAGGCTAATCCCCTCTTTGACTGTTACGAGGTTCTCCTTTGTCATTACATTATCTACTGTCTCATCAAGGTTTGTCTCAAACCTCAAATCTCTATTTGTTATGATACCTACGAGTTTGGTACCCCTTGTTACTGGTATGCCTGAGATCCTGTATCTTGCCATCAGGTCAAGGGCATCTTTTATCTTCTGTTCCGGTCTTATGGTAATGGGGTCTATTATCATACCGCTTTCTGATTTCTTAACCTTTTCTACCTCCTGGGCCTGTTCTGCCACATCCATATTTCTGTGTATTATGCCCATACCTCCTTCCTGGGCAAGACATATGGCTGTCTTTGCCTCGGTTACTGTATCCATGGCTGCGCTTATAAGGGGTATGTTGAGCTTTATCCTGGGTGTCAGAAATGTGGATATGTCCGTGTCCTTGGGCATTATTTTGCTCATGGATGGGATCAAAAGCACATCATCAAAGGTAAGACCTTCTTTTATATCCGTCTCTATCATAAAAACTCCTCTTCTATCTCTTTTTATTTATATCCAACAGGCATAACAAGGATTGGCTCATGGGATATTTTAATCCCCAAAACAGCCTTTAAGGCATTGTCATCAAAAGCACCTACTATACCACAACCAAGACCTTTATTAAACGAAGAAAGGAAGATATTCTGTGAGACATTCCCTACCTCCATGAATGCATATCTGATACCCCTTTCCCGGTATTTGAATGTAATCCTTTCATATTCAGCAGTAATGATAATCATACACGGTGCCTCTGCCATCCACATCTGTGATAATGCTGCCTTTGCTATATCTTTTCTTATATCATTCGTCTTTAAAATTTTTAACCCGTGCATTTCAGGCAGGTAATGATACAGGCCTTTAGGCAGCCTTTCACCCTCTCTCACATCTATATCCCCACAGGCTATGTATATGTCAAGGGGATACAATGCCCCTGCAGATGGGACAACACGTCCACCGTCTTTTTTAAAGCCATAGGCTGTCCAGAGTATATATGAAAGGTCCATAAGATGGAGGGGTTTGTTTTTTTTATAGGACCTCACAGTGTGCCTTTTGTTCAGAAGCTCTTTGAAATAAATAGGTTTATTGTCTTCAAATTCAGGTAGTTTTATTGTCTCCATAGCTTGGGTATTATTTACAAAAATAAAGAAGATTAAAAATATAGCCCACAAAAGGCTTGCCATTTTTTATGGGATTAGTATAATGCATAGGGTTAAAATAATCAAAGAGTTTTTAAAGGTGAAGGAAATTACCATAAAAATCTCCGGATTACATACTGAAATCTCTACAGATTCAGGCACAATAAAGGCTGTGGATGATGTGGGTTTCCATATAGAAAAGGGCAAGGTCTTGGGCCTAATCGGTGAGAGTGGCTCTGGAAAGACCATGACAGCCATGTCTATATTGAGGCTTGTCCCACCACCCGGAAGAATAACCAGGGGCAATATCATTTTTGAGGGTAGAGACCTCCTTAACCTTACAAAAAAAGAGATGGAATCTATAAGGGGCAATAGAATAGGGATGATATTCCAGGAGCCCATGACCGCATTAAACCCTGTTATAAGGATAGGGGAGCAGATAGGCGAGACCATTGCATTTCACAACAACCTATCCAGGTCAGATATAAAACAGAGGGTCTTTGAGCTTCTAAGACAGGTGGGCTTTGAAGACCCTGAAAAGAGGTATATTCAATATCCCCACCAGTTAAGTGGTGGGCAGAGACAGAGGGTTTTGATAGCAATAGCCATATCCTGTAACCCCTCTTTATTGATAGCAGACGAGCCAACTACAGCCCTTGATGTTGCCACAGAATCCCAGATACTCTATCTATTGAGGCAGCTTATTTCAGGACAGGGTATGTCCATGTTGTTTATAACCCACAATCTGAATATAATGAGAAGATTCGGGGATTATGTGTGCATTATGTATGCAGGCAGGATACTCGAAGAAGGGTCTGTAGAGGATTTTTTTAGTGAACCCTTGCATCCATACAGCAGAGGGCTACTTGACTCTATCTTTGCCTTCAAGGGCGATGAGACGAGACTAAAGGCCATCCCCGGTTTTGTACCAAAATTGTCTGATTTGCCAGAGGGTTGCAAATTTCACCCCCGTTGTATGTATGTCATGCCAATATGCAAAAAAAATGAGCCAGAGGCTAAAAAAATAGGTGAGGATAGATGGGTCCGCTGTTATCTGTATCAGAACTGAAAAAGAGATATGAGGTAAAGAGGTCTTTATTTTCAAGGGATAGGGAGATTATAAGGGCAGTAGATTCTGTGTCCTTTGATTTAAAACATGGTTCTACAATGGGTATAGTGGGTGAAAGTGGTTCAGGTAAGAGCACCCTTGCAAGGTGCATACTGTTCCTTGAAAAACCGGATAGCGGCCGTGTTTTTTTTAAGGATGAGGACCTAATGGATGTAAAAAAGAACGAATTGAGGAGCCTGAGGAGGGATATGCAGATAATCTTCCAAGACCCATATTCATCCCTGAACCCAAGGAAAAAGGTTTATGAAACCCTGTCAGAACCGCTCTTGTTTCATCGTATTGTAGGCAGGGATAGTGTAAGGGAAAGGGTTATAGAAATACTTATGGATGTAGGGCTTAATGAGGATTTTATAGAAAAATATCCCCACGAGATGAGTGGTGGGCAGAGGCAGCGTGTTGCCATTGGCAGGGCACTCACCACAAACCCATCTCTTATAGTGGCTGATGAGCCTGTTTCATCCCTCGATGTATCCATACAGGCACAGATAGTCAACCTTTTTTTGGATATAAAGGAGAAGACAGGCATATCCATGCTCTTTGTCTCCCATGATTTAAACATAGTTAGATTTATCTCAGATGATATTATGGTCATGTATAAAGGAATGGTTGTAGAGACAGGGAGTAAACAAGAGGTGTTTTATAACCCCTTGCATCCATACACACAGATGCTAATAGATTCCATAAAAGGTGATTTCTTCAAGAAAGAGGTGGATTACAACACCGATATATCCCAGGGTTGTCCGTATTTCCCCAGGTGCAGTATCAGAAATGATAGATGTAAAAAAGATACCCCTGTCCTGATAGGCGATAAAGACCATAAGGTGTTATGTTTTAGATATGCAAACTAATGAGATATCTTTTATACACTAGGGGATGCCCATCTTTTTCAAAATAGCGTGGTGTTTTAGTATATAGTCTTTAATCTAATGTCTATGGTCTATAATTACCCCTGTCCTGTATGTTTTGTCATTGACTTTTCAATGGTTTTTATCATATTATAAGTAGTTTTTTTCAAAACTAAGCTATAGAGGTATGTTATGTATGCGATTATAGAAAACGGTGGGAAACAATACAAGATTACAGAGGGCGAGAAGATAAAACTCGAAAAGCTCCCTGTATCTGATGGAGAAGAAATCCAGATTAAAGAGGTATTAGCTGTAAACAACGGTGTAAATACCATTATAGGCAACCCTTATGTAGAAGGTGCTTATATAAGCGGCAGGGTTTTAGGACAGGGTAGACGCAGAAAGGTTATAGTCTTTAAGTATAAAAGGAGAAAAGACTATAAAAAGAAAATCGGGCACCGTCAGCACTTTACTGAATTACTGGTAGAAAAGATTTACATGGAGGCTTAATATGGCTCATAAAAAGGCAGGAGGGAGCTCAAGAAACGGGAGAGACAGTCAGGGCCAGAGACTTGGCGTAAAGCTCTTCAGTGGACAGACCGCCAGGGCAGGTAGCATTATAGTGAGACAGCACGGCACAAAGATACACCCGGGGAGAAATGTTGGTATGGGAAGGGACTGCACATTGTTTGCCTTAATAGACGGTGTGGTAAGGTTTGAGGATAGTGCCGGTAAAAAGAGGGTGAGTATATACCCTGCTGAATGAAGTTTATAGATGAAGCAGAGATATATGTAAAGGCAGGTAGAGGTGGCAGAGGCTGTGTAAGCTTCAGGAGAGAGAAATTTGTCCCAAAAGGGGGTCCTGACGGAGGCGATGGCGGAAAGGGAGGGGATGTAATCATAGTTGGAAAAAAAGACCTCTCCACGCTGGCAGATTTTAGATATAAACGTCTATACAGGGCTGAAAATGGTAAACCAGGCAGCAGTAGAAATAAAAAAGGAAGAGACGGCAGGGATATCCTTATAAGCCTTCCTTTGGGCACAATAATTTACGACAAGAGATATACCAATCCCATATACGATATAACAATCGACGGTGACACCTTTGTGGTAGCAAGGGGTGGCAGGGGCGGAAGAGGCAATGCCCGTTTCGCGACCCCGGTGCACAGGGCCCCATTGGAATTTGAAGAGGGTGAAGAAGGGGAGGAGCGGGTGTTGTTTCTAAACCTTAAACTTCTATCCGATATAGGTATTGTAGGGTTGCCAAACGCAGGTAAATCAACCCTCATATCACGTTTGACCAATGCGAGGCCAAAGATAGGGGATTACCCTTTTACAACCCTTACCCCTAACCTCGGTGTTTTAAGTGACGAAAACATGAACATTGTTTTTTCAGATATCCCGGGTATTGTTAACGGGGCATCTATGGGCAGGGGACTGGGTCTTACGTTTCTAAAACATATAGAGAGGAGCCGAGCCCTTCTTTTTGTCCTCGATGTATCATCTCCCACGGTATGGGAAGACTATGTAATGCTCCTCGACGAGTTATCATCGTATAATAAGGAGATCCTTGAAAAAAATAGAACCGTAGTGCTCAATAAGATTGACCTTGTAGGGGATGAGGAGAGCAAGAGATGGGTTAATTTTTTCGCAGAGAGAGGCATGGAGGTAATAAAAATCAGTGCATTAAAAGGAGATGGCATAGAGGGTCTAAAAAGTTACATAAAGGATAAAACCCTGGCCATACAAAAAAATAGCAGGGTATAAGACATGCAAAGATTAGAAAGACTAAAAAAAGATGAAAAATATACCCCATCAAAGCCCAGGAGGGTTGTCATAAAGATTGGCACATCTGTCCTCCTCGATGACAGGAAAAGGATAAGTATCCAAATGATCGATAGCATTGGGGAACAGATTAAGGCAATCCAGAGAAAAGGGGTAAAACCTGTGATTGTTACCAGTGGTGCCATAGCCTGTGGTATGGAGATATTGAACCTCAAGAAAAAGCCAAAAGAGATAGAGAAAAGGCAGGCACTGGCATCAATAGGTCAGGTGCTTTTAATGAAGATGTATCTGGATGTTTTTGAAAAAAAAGACATAAAGATAGGACAGATACTGTTAACCCATGAGGATATAGCAAGTAAAAATAGATGCCTTAATCTGATGAATACCTTAAATGCCCTGATAAATATGGATATCGTCCCTGTAATAAATGAGAATGATGCACTCTCCTTCAAAGAGATAAAATTCGGGGATAACGACAACCTCTCTGCTTTGATAGCCCAGATCTCCAATGCTGATCTGCTTTTGCTTTTATCGGATGTGGAAGGGCTATACGAAAAAGACCCCAAGAGGTATCCGGATGCAAGGATAATAAAGCTCGTGGAGAGGATTGACAAGGATATAGAGAAGACAGCAGGTGGGACAAGGAGTGAAAAGAGCATCGGTGGTATGGTAAGCAAGCTTGAGGCAGCAAAAAAAGCAGGTTATTACGGTATACCAACGAGGATTGTCAAGGGTGATATAAAAGATATTATACCGAGGGTCATAACAGGAGAGGAGATAGGGACACTATTTCTCCCCAGGGGCAAGATTGCAAGGAACAAGTGGTGGACTGCCTTTGCATATAAAATAAAGGGTTATATAGATATTGATGAAGGGGCAACTCAGGCAATTATAGACAGGGGAAAGAGCCTCTTGCCTTCTGGGATTATAGGCACTGTTGGCGAGTTCTCAAGGGGTGATTGCGTTGAACTGAAAGGTATAAAAGGCAGGGTAATTGCAAGGGGGATTACAAATTATTCATCTTCAGACATCAATAAGATTAAGGGGATAAAAAGTGTTGATATAGAGAAGAAACTTGGATATAAATACACGGATGAAATAATACATAGAGACAATATGGTGATATTATGAAACCAGAAGACTTAGCAAGGGAAACAAGGCAGGCCTCTCAGATTTTTGCACACCTGAGCACAGAGAAAAAAAACAGGGTGCTTTTAGAACTCAAGAGACTTTTGACTGAAAAAAAGGATTATATCATCGAGGAGAATAAAAAAGATATAGAAAAGGCCCAGGGTGCTGGTCTACAGAAGAGTATTATAGACCGTCTTAAGGTAGATGAAAAGGTTATAAAAGAGATGGTTAAAAGCATAGATGATGTAGTCAACCTGCCAGACCCTGTGGGAGAGATAGTTAAGACATGGAGAAGACCCAACGGCCTGCTGGTAGGCAGGATGAGGATACCCATAGGTGTTATATTTATCATATATGAATCACGACCCAATGTGACCGTTGAGGCGTTTTCCCTTTGCCTTAAAAGTGGTAATGCCATGATACTCAAGGGCGGGTCAGAGGCCCTATACTCTAATGCGGCATTATATAATCTTATAAAATCTGCTCTAAATGAAGAGTCTGTTACAGAGAAGGGCGTTGGCTTTATAGAGACCGGGGATAGAGATTATATCTACAAGCTTTTAGAGATGGACGATTATATTGACCTTGTCATACCCCGTGGCGGCGAATCCCTTATAAGGAATGTGGTCCAGCACTCGAGCATCCCTGTCCTTAAACACTATAAGGGTGTCTGTCATATATATGTAGATGAGTCGGCAGATTTGGATATGGCATATAAGGTCTGTCTCAATGCCAAGGTCCAGAAACCTGCCACATGCAATGCCATGGAGACGCTCCTTGTCCACAGGTCTATTGCCCAGGAATTCCTGCCAGAAATGGCAAGACTATTTAAGGAGAACAGCGTTGTCATAAAGGGCTGTCAGGAGACGAGGACTATACTGAAAGATATAGAAGAGGCTGATGAATACGATTGGTATCAGGAATACCTCGATTATATCCTCTCTATAAAGATTGTAAAGGACATGGATGATGCCATAGGGCATATAAGAAAATACGGCTCAGAACATACAGAGGCAATAATTACAAGGGATTATAATAATGCATGGAGGTTTATAAAGGAGGTAAACTCCTCCCTTGTCCTTGTTAATGCATCCACTAGGTTAAACGATGGATTCCAGCTTGGACTCGGGGCAGAGATGGGGATAAGCACCTCAAGGCTTCACGCATTCGGTCCTATGGGCCTTGAGGAGCTGACGGTTACCAAGTTCATCGCCTTTGGTGATGGACAGATGAGGGTATAATGAAGGTGGGTATTTTTGGTGGGACATTTGACCCCATCCATAATGGTCATCTAAGAGCAGCGGAAGAAGTAAGGGAGTTGTTTTTTTTGGATACGGTTTATTTTATCCCTGTGTATATACCACCCCATAAACGCGATAAATTTATTGCTGACACTGAAGACAGGGCGAATATGATAAGGCTTGCCATAAAGGGAAACAGGTTTATGAGATTCTCTGATATAGAGATTAAAAGGGGAGGTATATCATATTCCTATGATACAGTATGTTTGTTTGAGAAAAAATACGGGGATGTGTATTTTATTATAGGTATAGATGCCTTTTCCGAGATTGATACATGGCACAGGTACAGAGAGATTTTTTTTCATACGAATTTTATTGTAATGATAAGGCCAGTAGGTTTAAAAAAGATGGGGATTGAGATATTTCCAGATGCTATAAAGGGTGAGATGAAACAGACAGACCAGAATATATTCCAGCATACATCAGGTCGATATATATATCTGCAGAATATTACCCAACTGGATATCTCCTCTACAAAGATAAGGGAGCTGGCAAAGGAAAATAGATCAATCAGATACCTTTTACCGGAGAGGGTTGAGAATTATATTAATAGACGGGGGCTTTACAGGGGATAGGTGGATACTTTAGAAAAGGCAAGGATGTGTGGACAATATGCTGAGGAGAAAAAGGCAAAGGATGTATTGCTGTTAGAGCTTACAGGTTTAACAGACATTGCTGATTATTTTTTATTGGCAAGCGGGACAAGCGAGAGGCATGTAAGGACTATATCTGACCATATTGAAAAGTCCATGAAGGACGGGGGCATAAAGCCTTTATTCACAGAAGGATACGAAGAAGGTAGATGGGTTATCATAGACTATAATGACCTGATAGTACATGTATTTCTTGAAGAGTTGAGAGAGCTTTACGACCTTGAAAGCCTCTGGATAGAGGCTAAACAATACAGAATGGAAGCACAAAATAAGTAAAATAGAGGTGTTTGATGGACAAAGAAAAGTTGGAGCTTTTTAAGAAGAAACTCCTTGAGATGAGAAAGGACATCCTGAACAAGGCAAAGAAACTCAAGGAGGACTCTTATTCCCTTGGGACAGATGGTATACAGGATATGGCTGACGCCGCAAGCAATACATATAATGTTGATATATTGATGAGTATAAGCGATAATGATATAAAACTGCTGAAGGATATAGACAGTGCTATAGATAAGATAAACAGCGGTATCTATGGCATATGTGAGGAGTGCGAAGAAGAGATAAGCGAAAAAAGGCTTGAGGCAAATCCTGTAGCAAGGTATTGTATAAACTGCAAGAGGATAATAGAACAGAAAGGCATGTAGCTTTATGAGGTATAAGATATTCATTCTGTTGTTTCTTGTTTTCGTCCTTCTGTATATCTATCTGGATAATCTAAATCCCCAGAGCGTAAGGCTTTATATAGGTTATGGTAAGTATTATGAGACGAGTATCTCCGGTTTTGTAGTCTTGTCCTTTATCCTGGGTATCCTGGTAGCTATTGTTATAGGCCTTTTTTTCGACCTCAAAAGGGTATTGGATAACTGGAGGCAAAACAGGAAACAAAGGAGGATGGGTGAGTTTACAGAGTCCTTTGAAAAGGCGAAGGCATATGTATTAAGAGGGGATAAGGAAAAGGCTATAGAGAGCTTAAATAGACTGATAAGAAGAAATCCTGATATAGAAAGACCATATACTTATCTTGCAAACATATATATATCAACAAAGGAATTAGACAATGCCCTTGATATCTTAAGGCAGGCCCAGACAAACCTGGGAAAAAAGGAGAGTATACTTTTTAAAAAGGCACGGGTAAATAAGGAATTAAAAAACCTGAAGGATGCCGAGGTGGATTTAAAAGAGATATTGACTATAAATGAGTCAAATATAGGTGCCATGAACCTTTTAAGGGATATCTATGTAGAGCAGAGAGACTGGGATAATGCATACGAGATAGAGAAGAATATAAGGAGATTTGTTAAAAACCAGGAAGAAAACAGGAGGTTTATAGGTATAAGATATGAAAGACTCTTAGACGCATATTCAAAGGGTCGAGAAGAAAACAGCGAAAAGATAATGAAGGAATTAAAAGAGATTATAGGGGAAGACAAGAGGTTCGTCCCTGCCTATCTATTATTGGCTGAGGTCTATAAGAAGATGGGTAAATTAAATGAGGCAGGTAGGGTCTATGGCAGGGGCTATACAAAAACAGGTCATATAATCTTTTTGCTCAAGATGGAAGACCTGTATATAGACAGGGGAGATCCGGGTGTTATCCTGAAGATATATAGAAGGATAATGGATATGTCCCCGAAAAACCGTTTGATTACATTTTTATATGCGCGATTGTGTCTGAGGCTTGAGATGATCGATGAGGCCATAGATATGCTCAATGCATTAATCGTAGAGGGTATAGACTTTGGGGGGCTACACAGGGCTATGGCTGAGGCTTACATACACAGGGGGGAGATAGCTAAGGCAGTAGAGGAATTCAGGCGTGCATTCCCTATAGAGAAGGTATATATACCATTTAGATGCGATAATTGTAATTCCAGTAAAGAAGAGTGGCAGGATTTCTGCACAACCTGTTTTAGCTGGAATACGATTAATGTGAGAACAGAAGATTTTCTAAAGAGTGTCTCTGGCGATTCATCTGAGTTGAGGGTAATATATGAGATGAATGAATGGGATAAAGAAGAGACAATAGAGGACGAACAGGGATATTAGTATTAACCTGTTACGGTCTTTGAAAATCATTAAATGAATTTCAATCATTCAAATAATTCAACATATTGTGAGACCTTTGAAGACCCTTATAATAGTCTTAACCGATCCTCTGTTATCCTTTTATCCGTATTTTTTTCTGCCCATATTATAGGAAAAAATCCATGGCAACTCTATTAGGGAATCTGGCAAGGAATTTATTGGATATTGTGTATTATCAATCGTGTGCTGCCTGTGGCATCAAGGGGGAGATAATATGTAAGACATGCCAGGACTCCTTCAGGATAATCGACCATAACTCTGTATGCCCTGTATGCGGTAATGATGTTGGCAGGCGTATAATATGCGGTGATTGTCTGACGAACAAGAGGGGGTTTTCTGAGGGTTATTTTGGATTTGTATATGAAAACCGTCTAAGGGATGCTGTCCACACATTTAAATTCAACGGCAGGCCAGAGGTGGGTAGATACCTTGTTTCCCTATTAAAAGATTCAATAATAATGCTAAGGGAAAGGGTTGACTGCATAGTTCCTATCCCCGTAACAGAAAAAAGGCTGAGAGAGAGGGGCTACAATCAATCCTTTATAATATCTGAAGAGATATCTAATATAATCGGTAGGCCGATCTTTCATTCAGTTCTTTTCAAAATAAAGGAGACAAAAGACCAGTATTCCCTTTCAAAAGACGAGAGGAGAAAAAATATAAGAGGTGCATTTGCCGTCAAGAGTGGCTCTCATATAAAAGGCAAAAAAGTGCTCATTGTTGATGACCTATTTACAACAGGTTATACAGCCCATGAGGCCTCCTGGACTATATCCAAGGCCATGCCTGAGTCAATAATATTTTTTGCCCTGGCGAGAACACGGTAATGAAGAGATTTTTATATATCCTCTCAGCATTTGTTTTTTTTGTCTTCCTTGTTGTGTTTTCTGCACGCCTCATGTCCCCTTATGCCTTAAAATACATCCTTGAAAAGTCAATTAACGGAAATGCAGAGATAGAAGGTATCAGTATAGGATTTCAGGATAAGGCATTAAGTTTAGAGATAACAGGGGTTAGGCTAAGTGGCGATTTAGAGGGTTCAATAAAGACTGTACATGTATCAGCAGGGTTAAAAAAAGGGCTCTATCTAAACAGCCTCATTATATCTGATTTTGACATATCCATAAAAACTAAAGGGGAGGGTAAGACCCGTTTTTTTACTATTCCTGCCGAGCTTATATCCATCAAAAATGGAGTTGTTGGATACGAGTCCAAGAGATTTGTTGTAAACGATATCGAGGTAAGGAATCTTATCTACAGAAAGCCCTTTACATTTAAAATAGATGTCCAGAACGATTATTATTTCCGCTCCATCAAGGCAAGCGGTAGCGGTATATACAGGAGAAGAAATTTTGAGATAAGAGGGGATGCGGATTTATTAGGGTTAAAAGGGGATATATGGTCAGGTTATCTTAAAGGGGATATTGATGCAAGGTGCAGGTTTGCATATGAAAAAGGTAAACTCACAGTAAATGGGCCTGTAGACGTCCATAATTTTTCATTAAAGGCAGGTTTTTTATCTAAGCCTCTTATAATAAAAAAGACAAGGGGCAACCTGTCTTTAAGCCATTATAATAATTCAACAGATATAAAGATTACAGGGATAAAATTCAAGGATACCCCCTTTGATGTTGATATTAAATTAGTGGCCAGAGAATTAGATGGTATTACCTTGAGTTCAGGCTTTATTGATGTGGAAGACATCAAGGATTATCTGTCCTTTGAATATCTTTCAAGTCAGACCGGCAAGGCCATGGAATCCATTGAAAAAGGAAAGGTAAGCATCAAGAGATTGATATACAGCAAAAAAAGCCCTTTTTTATGTGACCTCGATGTAAAGGATGTGGCTGTTGTCTATGAAGATATGGGGATAGAGCATGTAGGGGGTCGTCTGGTGATAGATGAAACAATGGCCAAATTCGGTGATTTCCAGGGGATTTATAAGACGAGCAGATTTAATAATGTCTCTGGTGAATTGACTTTAGCAGGCAAAAGAGGCTTAAAGCTGAAGGGTAATTATTTTGTTAATCTCCTTGATATACCATCAAAGCTCGACCTGGGCAGCATAAAGTTTAAAAGGGGTTTCTCAAAGGGGAGTTTTGAACTGGAAAAACAGGGCTATGACAGAGAATTCAGATTAAACGGGAAGGGTACATTAATAAACAGTGAGGTCCTGTATAATAATATTCCTTTTAATGCAAAGGGGTTATACAGATTCAGCAAAGATGAGGTAGAGTTTGACCCATTAGAGATTCAAAAACATAACACCAGTATAAAGCTAAAAGGTAAGTGGAGAAAGGATTTTCTCGGTATAAGGATTCTGGGTAAGCTTAATATATTACATATTAAACCTTTTATAAAGGTGCCCTTTGATATACAGGGGACAGCAGATATGGATTTAGAGATTAAAAAAAAACAAGAGGATATGCAGGTCTCAGGTTTTATCAATATGGATGACATGTATTATAGGTATGAGAATTATTTAATAAAAAACAAGGGCATAAAAAATACCATAAGCATCACAGCCTCTAAAAAAAATGGGGATATGGAGATTGAGCATCTTGACTATAATCTTGAGGATATAAACCTTAGATTAACCGGTAGGCTTAAAAAAAATATGGCCAGGGATGTCCATTTAATCTTAAAGGTTCCGGAGATAGATAAGGTAGGCCACCTGTTTTTTTTCAATGAGGATGCAGCGAAGGGTGTAATAGACATGGATATAACTGTTAAGGAGGCTGCCTTTCCTGTAAGAAAGATGCCCCTGATATACGGGACACTGAATATAAAAAATGGATATCTTAAGATACCCGGGTTGCCGAGCCCCTTAAGTGAGATAGGCCTTGAATCTGTTTTTGATGGAGACAGGTTCTATATGAAAAGCAACAGGATAAGGTGCGGTAAAAGCCTATTTAATGCCATTGAGATTCAATCTAAGGGTATCCATGCCCCTGAGTTCACCATATCTGCTGATATTGAAAACCTCGATTATAGTGATTTTGAGACACCAGGGGAGATAGAGATTTATCCCTTAAGGCCAGATACTGTATTGGCCAGGGCCTATGGTGATATATCCATCAGGGCAAAAAAGGCCAATATATACAACAAGATGGGAAACAATGTACTGTTTAGGGCTGTCTATGGTGACAGGAGGATTAATGTCTCCGAGATAAGGGCAAATGCCCTTGATGGGGATATGGAGGGACATGGGACCCTGGATTTATCAGGTCGTATACCCAGGATAAATATTACCGGGAGGATGAAGGGTATATCAAGCGGTGAATTCTTAAAGATGTTTGGCGCCAAGACCCATATAATAGAATCAAAGGAATATGTCTTCTTTGATTTAAATTTTAGTGGCAATAGCATGAAGGATTTTACCAGGACATTATCGGGCAGGGCAACCATATACAGTGAGGACGGTGTAATAAAGAGGATGAATCTCCTATCCAAGATATTTGGTCTACTAAATGTATATGAATTATTAAGGGGTAGGGTAGATTTAATGGCAGAGGGCTTCAAATATAAAAAAACAGGCGCCAATTTTGTAATAGACAATGGTATATTCAGGACAGACAACTACATCATCGACAGCCCTGCCATGGTTATAACAGGTCAGGGGAGCCTTAATCTTGTTGATGAGACAATAGATGCAAGGATAACAGTATCGCCCCTTGTAACCATTGACAGGATTGTAAGCAACATACCTGTGCTGAAGAATATCTTACAGGATAAAAAAAGGGGATTTATATATGCTGTCTATGATGTAAAGGGACCCATAGAAGACCCTGAGATTAAGACGAGTTATATACAGACCATAGGCAGTCTTCCGTTGAATATACTGAGGGGTTTGATAGAGTTTCCAAGGAATCTATTCGGGGATAGTAAGGGGCAATAGCTTGAGGGTAACAGATATGAAGATAGGTGTCATAGGTGCAGGTAAGGTTGGTATCTCCACGAGCTTTATAATGTTAAAAAACAGCCTTGATGTGGTTGCTTTATCTGACAGGGATAGGCATGCCTTAGATAATGCAGCCACTTATCTCAAGGGAGAAAAAGGGGTTGTGCTGACAGATGACAATGTGGAGGTGGTAAAAAAATCTGATGTAGTAATAATTGCGACACAGGACAGGATAATAAAGGATATTGTCAGGGAATTGGACACAAAGATGGATAGACTTTATGGAAAATATATTGTCCATACAAGCGGTGCCCATTCTTCCCATATATTAGAGCCCCTTGATGTAAAAGGTGCCATGCTCGGGGTCATGCACCCCCTTCAGACATTTCCTGATGTAGAAAGCGCAATAGCCGTGCTCCCGGATACATATATATTTATCCAGGGTCACAAGAATTGTCTTGAGAAACTCCAGTATATTGCAGGGAGGATCGGTAAAAGGGTTGTTGAGATAAAGGGAGAACATATGGTTCTCTATCACCTATCAGCAGTCCTTGTATGCAATCTGTTCTGCGCACTCATGTATGCCGGAGAAGATTTAATGGGGGAGATAGGTATAGGGCTTGAGCCATATCTACCCATTATAAGGGCTACACTTAAGAACATAGAACAAAAAGGGCCACTCAGGTCATTGACAGGGCCCATTGTAAGAGGTGATGTAGACACCATTATCTCTCACCTTGAGGCCATAGAGGATAAGGTTATGATTAAGGATGTGTATAAGGCGCTCTCACAGGTGGCATTGGAGATGGCAAGGATAAGAGGGGATATAAATGAAGAAACCATTATAAAAATAGATGAGATATTGAAAAGGGGGTAATTATGATAGATAGGGCAATAGAAAGGCTTAAAAAGACACAATCCTTACTCGTAATTACCGGGGCAGGTATATCAGCAGAGAGCGGCATACCTACCTTCAGGGGTCAGGATGGGCTGTGGCAGAATTACAGGGCAGAAGAGCTTGCAACCCCCTGGGCCTTTGAGAGGGACCCTGTTACGGTCTGGAGGTGGTATGACTGGCGTAGGGGTATAATAGGGAAGGCAGAGCCCAATAATGGGCACAGGGCCATAAAGAGATTGGAGGAGATATTCAAGGATTTTTTCCTCATAACTCAGAATGTAGACGGGCTTCACGGAAAAACAGGTATAAAAAAAATGGTGGAGATCCACGGGAATCTATGGAGGGTTAGGTGCACAAGGGACAGGAAGGTATCCATGCTTACAGAACACCCCCTAAGAGAGATACCACCCCGCTGTGAATGTGGGGGTATATTGAGACCTGATGTGGTTTGGTTTGGTGAGTCAATCCCAGGGGAATACCTGGAGAGGTCTTATCAGGCTATAAATATGTGCGATACACTCATTGTTGCCGGGACTTCAGGTGTGGTATATCCTGTTGCATCGTTCCCCCAGATGGTCAAAGACAATGGTGGATTTGTCATTGAGGTAAATGTGGAGGAGACCCCGATAAGCCATATAGCTGATATAACCCTTTATGGTGCATCTGGTGATATACTGCCTCTACTTTTAAAAGGTTTAGAGGCCTGAATTTTCTTGATTATTTGAGAAAAATCAATAGAATAATACTGTTATGAATATAAGACAGGTTGCCCAGGAGTTCTACAGATATCTGGATACAGAGAAGGGTGTCTTGCCCAATACAAAGAGGGCATACATGTCAGATATAGAATTTTTTATAGATTTCATTGAAAAAAATAGATACAAGGTCCTTGACCACCATGCCATAAGGGCTTATATTGTAAGTGTCTATAAAAACCTGAAAAAATCCTCACTATCAAGGAAGATTTCATCTATAAAGGTTTTTTTCAAGTTTTTGAAAAAAAAAGGCTATATACATGAGAATACTGCCCTTATTATCAAGAACCCCAGGATAGAGAAACACCTCCCTAAGTTTTATACAATAGATGAGATGTTTCATTTTCTTGATTATCTTCCCAGGGAGGGCTGGATTAATATAAGAAACAGGGCTATATTTGAACTTATGTATTCTACAGGGATAAGGGCGCAGGAGGCACTAAACATAAATATTGATGATGTCCATATGCAGGGCATGTGGATTAAGGTGAAGGGAAAGGGCGGTAAGGAGAGGATACTCCCCTTTGGAGAAAAGGCAAAGACGGCTTTAGAGAGTTATATGGATTGGATAAAACAGTCAGGGAGATATGCACCGGAGGGACCGCTATTTATAAACTTCAGGGGCAAAAGATTGTCCTACAGGGGACTATTGAAGATTATGAAGAAACATCAATTGAGGGCAGGCCTCTTTAAAGACCTTGCCCTCCACGGGATAAGACATTCCTTTGCCACCCATATGCTCGATGGAGGGGCAGATTTAAGGAGCATACAGGAGTTATTAGGCCATTCGAGACTTTCAACAACCCAGAAATATACCCATGTCTCCATGGACAAGTTGATGGAGACATACGATAAATCCCATCCAAGAAGGTAAAAAATGGAAGCCACAACTGTATTGTGTATAAGACATAGGGGCAATGTTGCTATTGGCGGTGATGGTCAGGTTACACTGAACACTACTGTGATGAAGCATACAGCAAAGAAGATAAGGAAGCTATATAAGGATAAATGTCTTGCCGGGTTTGCCGGTGCCACTGCAGACGCATTTACCTTATTTGAGAGGTTTGAAAAGAAGCTGGAACAGTATAATGGAAACATTACACGGGCCTCTGTTGAGCTGGCAAAGGACTGGAGGACAGATAGATTACTCAGGCGGCTTGAGGCACTTTTGATAGTCGCTGATGCTGAACATACCCTCATACTTTCCGGGAACGGCGATGTCATAGAGCCGGACGATGGTATTGCAGCAATCGGCTCTGGCGGCCCCTATGCCCAGGCAGCAGCAAAGGCGCTTATAAAATATACAGACCTATCAGCAGCAGAGATTGTAAAGGAGTCCATGCTCATAGCATCGGAGATTTGTATATATACCAATGACAGGATAGTCATAGAGGAATTGTAGATGAAGACACTAAAACCAAGAGAGATTACAGAGGAACTGAACAGATTTATAATAGGTCAGCACAAGGCTAAGAAGGCTGTCTCCATAGCATTGAGGAACAGGTGGCGCAGGCAGATGATTCCCAAGGAGTTAAGGGATGAGATAGCACCTAAAAACATCATTATGATAGGACCTACAGGGGTAGGTAAGACAGAGATTGCAAGGCGTCTTGCAAAGCTGGCAAATGCCCCTTTTTTGAAGATAGAGGCAACAAAATTTACAGAGGTAGGGTATGTAGGCAGGGATGTGGAATCCATGATTAGGGACTTGACAGAGCTTGCCGTAAACATGGTGAAAAAGGAGGAGCAGGAGGCAGTTAAGGAGAAGGCAAGGGTCATGGCAGAGGAGCGTATACTCGATCTTTTGCTCCCCTCTGTAAAGAAACAATCATTGGTTCAGAATAACGACAAGGAACATGAGGACTCTTCAAGGGAAAAGATGAGGGGTCTATTTAAATCAGGCAGGCTTGACAACAAGATGGTGGAGATAGAGATGCCTGACAGGGCATTGCCCATTATAGAGATATTCTCTGCTTCCGGTATGGAAGAGATGGATATGCAGATTCGGGATATGTTCGGTAATATCCTCCCGAAAAAGACAAAGAAGAGGAGGCTGAAGGTCAAGGATGCCTATGAATACCTCATCCAGGAGGAGTCAAAGAAGCTTATAGATATGGATAAGGTTGTAAAGGATGCCATAGAGAGGGTTGAACAATCAGGGATCATATTTCTCGATGAGATAGACAAGATTGCCAGCAGGGACCATGCCCACGGGCCTGATGTGTCAAGGGAGGGCGTCCAGAGGGATATACTGCCCATTGTAGAGGGCACGACTGTTACAACAAAATACGGTATGGTCAAGACAGACCACATACTATTTATTGCAGCAGGGGCATTCCATATGTCAAAACCCTCTGATTTGATACCTGAGCTACAGGGTAGGTTCCCCATAAGGGTAGAGCTTGACCCGTTGACTAAAGAGGATTTCTACAGGATTATAACAGAGCCTGACAATGCCCTAATTAAACAGTATAAGGCGCTTTTGGAGACAGAGAACATAGAACTTGAATTTGAAAAAGATGCTATCGAGGAGATAACAGAGATAGCCCAGAGAATAAATGAGATGACAGAAAACATAGGTGCCAGAAGGCTATACACGGTTATGGAGAAACTCCTCGACGATATATCCTATTCTGCCCCTGATATGGAAGAGAAGAAGATTATCATTACAAGGGAATACGTCCGTGAAAAATTAGGTGAGTTTCTGGAAAAGGAGGATCTGAGTAGATATATACTCTAAAAAAGGGCTTAAAAATTCGGTCTCCATAAAAGATTTCAGAGGCCTTTAAATCCTTTAATTTATAGTCTAAATAAAAGGAGTTTCTATGAGTGAAAAAATAAAGACACTGCTTGAGGCCCTGCCGTATATAAGGAGGTTTTTCGGCTCTACCTTTGTTATAAAATACGGCGGTGCTGCCATGGAGGAGGAATCGCTGAAAAAGGAGTTTGCCCGTGATGTAGCACTCCTCAAGTATGTGGGTATCAACCCTGTAATAGTCCACGGTGGCGGGCCTATGATAGGGAGGCTACTAAAGGACCTCCAGATACCCACCAAATTTGTGGATGGCTTGAGGGTGACAGATGAAAAGACCCTTGAGGTGGTTGAGATGGTCCTGTCAGGATTTATAAATAAGGAGATCGTGAAGAATATCAATGATATGGGTGGCAGGGCAATAGGTCTTTCAGGAAAAGATGGCAGGCTATTAAGGGCAAAAAGGGTAGACGACAAAGACATAGGCTTTGTCGGTGATATAATAAAGGTCAATATAGATATAATAAAGGACATTAACAAGCACGGCTACATACCTGTTATTGCACCTCTGGCAGATGGTGTAGACGGCTATTCGTATAATATAAACGCAGATACTGCTGCTGGCAGGATTGCAGAGGCTTTATCTGCAGAGAAACTTATACTGCTAACCGATGTAGACGGTGTCCTTGGTGGTGACGGGAGCCTGATCTCTTCATTATCTAATGAAGAGGTAGATTTGCTTATAAAGAAAAAGACCATCTCCGGTGGCATGATACCCAAGGTCACTTGTTGTATAGATGCCATAAAAGGGGGCGTTAAGGAGACCCATATCATAAACGGCAGGATACCCCATGCCATACTCCTTGAGGTCTTTACAGATTCAGGTATAGGGACAAAAATATCAGGAGGTCAATAGAGTATGCAGGATGAGCTTATAAAAAAGGGGATGCAGTATCTTGCCAACACCTATAATAGATTCCCCATAGTTATTACAAAGGGACAGGGTTGCTGGATATGGGACCTAAACGGCAGGAGGTATCTTGATTTTCTTGCAGGGATCTCAGTGTGCAACCTCGGACATGCCCATAAAAACGTCATAGACAGCCTTGTTGCCCAGGCAGAGAAGTTATTTCATATATCAAACCTTTTCTGTATAGAGCCTCAGATAAAGGCAGCAGAGCTTTTATGTGAACACTCCTTTGGCGATAAGGTGTTTTTCTGTAACAGCGGTGCAGAGGCCAACGAAGCAGCTATAAAACTGGCAAGGCGATATTCCTGGAGCAGATACGGAGAGGGTAGATACGAGATAATTGTAATGGAGAATTCTTTCCACGGCAGGACCATAGCCACACTGTCTGCCACAGGCCAACCAAGGTTTCATGAGGGTTTTAAACCCCTCCTTGAGGGATTCAGATACTGTACCTTTAATGATATAGAGGCATTAAAGGGTTTGATAAACGAAAAGACCTGCGCAATAATGATAGAACTTATACAGTCTGAGGGTGGGGTTTATGTTGCTGATAAGGAATACATGAAAGAGATAAGGAGACTGGCAGATGAAAGAGATATACTGCTTATTATAGATGAGATACAGACAGGGATGGGCAGGACAGGGAGTTTCTTTGGTTACGAACAATTCGGCATTGAGCCGGACATAATGACCCTGGCAAAGGCACTGGGTAACGGCTTCCCTGTAGGTGCCATGATTACAAAAGACAGGATAGTGGGTGCATTTGTCCCTGGAACACATGCATCAACATTTGGCGGAAACCCCCTTGCCATGTCCTGCGTGATAGCGACCATCAATACATTGATAGATGATGGTATTATCAAGCACTGTGATGGTATAGGCAGATATCTATACGAAGGCCTTATGGTATTGAAAAAGAGGTTTCCTTTTATAGTGGATGTGAGGGGGATGGGGCTTATCCTTGGTATTGAGCTCTCTATTAACGGCGATGAAGTACTTAGAGAGTTTATAAATGAGGGCGTAATACTAAACTGCACAAAAGGCAATATATTGAGGCTCCTGCCGCCCCTTATCATCACCAGGGATGATGTGGATTTATTTCTTGAGATAGCAGAGAGGATATTTGAAAGACATATGAAGAAACAGTAATCTTTAAATAAAATGCTGGGAGAGGGATAATTGAAGAGGGATTTTACAAAACTACTTGATATCAGTACGGATGAGTGTCTGTCTCTTATGGAGAGGGCAAAAGAGCTCAAGAAGATGAGAAAAGAAGGTATGGAACATCAACCCCTTAAAGGCAGGTATCTTGCCATGATATTCGAAAAGGCCTCTACGAGGACGAGGATATCTTTTGAGGTAGGTATGAGAGATTTAGGGGGACATGCTGTATTGTTAAACAAAGGTGATACACAGATTGGAAGGGGTGAGCCCATTCAGGACACTGCCAGGGTTTTGAGCAGGTATTGCAATGCAATAATGATAAGGACCTATGGTCAGGATGTGGTAGATGAACTGGCTAAATGGGCATCTGTCCCTGTGATAAACGGTCTCACAGATCTATATCATCCATGTCAGATATTGTCTGATTTGTTTACCATATGGGAGATAAAAGGGGATGTAAGGGACTTAAAGATCGTCTATATCGGTGATGGAAACAATGTAGCAAATTCATGGATAGAGGCCTCCATACTCTTGGGATTCAAGTTTAGTATAGCCACACCCAAGGGTTATGAACCACTACCCTATCTTTTAGACAAAGCTGAAAAAAGTGGTATCAAGCTGTTCAACGACCCCTTTGAGGCTGTAAAAGATGCTGATGTTATAAATACGGATGTATGGGTCAGTATGGGACAGGAAAAGGAACAGGAGGCCAGGAGGAGGGCATTTGCCTCATACAGAATAGATGAGGGACTGCTCAGGGCAGCAAGGGAGGATGTTATAGTCTTGCACTGCCTCCCTGCCCATAGAGGTGAAGAGATAACAGGGGATGTCTTTGAGCGTTTTCAGGATGTTATATTCACACAGGCAGAGAATAGGCTCCATGTGCAGAAGGCACTCCTTGAGTGGCTTATCCTGAATAAGTAAGTTAAATAGGTAGTTATAGATGAAATTTTAACCGGAGGTTAAGATATGTCGGACATTAAAAAGGTTGTTTTGGCGTATTCAGGCGGGCTTGATACATCAGTGATAGTGAAGTGGCTTATAGAGAGGTATAACTGTGAGGTCATAGCCTATGCCGCTGATGTGGGTCAGGAAGAGGAGTTGAAGGGTCTAAAGCAGAAGGCTATCAAGACAGGTGCATCAAAGGTCTATATAGAGGATTTGAGGGAGGAGTTTGCAAAGGACTTTATATTCTTTGCCATTAAGGCAAATGCAGTATACGAGGGTAGCTATCTCATGGGCACATCCATAGCAAGGCCTCTAATTGCAAAGAGGCAGATAGAGATAGCAAGACTTGAAAAGGCAGATGCCGTATCCCATGGTGCAACCGGCAAAGGCAATGACCAGGTAAGGTTTGAGCTGACATACTATGCCCTTGACCCGGATATAAAGATAATAGCCCCGTGGAGGGAGTGGGATTTTACATCAAGGGAAGAATTAATTGACTATGCAAAAAAACACGGTATACCTGTGCCTGTAACAAAGAAGAAACCCTACAGTATGGACAGGAACCTCATGCACATAAGTTATGAAGGTGGTATACTTGAAGACCCATGGAATGAGCCTGACGAGGGGATGTTTCTCACAACAGTATCCCCGGAGAAGGCGCCAGACACACCCACATATATAGAGATAGAATTTAAGGACGGCTCACCTGTCAAGATAGATGGGAAAAAGATGACACCCTATAAGATTATTGCACATTTGAATAAGATAGGCGGGGCAAATGGCATTGGCAGGGTAGATATAGTGGAGAACAGGTTTGTTGGTATGAAATCAAGGGGTGTATATGAGACCCCTGGCTGCACAATACTCCATGTTGCCCACAGGGCTATGGAATCCATAACTATGGACAGGGAGGTCATGCATCTAAGGGATAGCCTTATACCCAAGGTGTCAGAGCTTATATATTATGGATTCTGGTATTCCCCTGAGATGGAGGCACTTAAGGCATTTACAGATGAGGCACAAAAAGGTGTCACAGGGACAGTAAGGTTAAAGTTATATAAGGGCAACTGCATTGTGGCAGGGAGAAAGTCAGATAAGTCCCTCTATCTTAAGGATTTTGCCACCTTTGATAGGGATTCTGTGTATCAGCAGGCAGATGCCGGGGGATTTATAAGGCTCAATGCCTTGAGACTCAGGATAAGGGCAATGCAGAAGAGATAATAAATTATTTTTTATCGGGGATGATAAGATGAAGCAATATGAACCACATGTTGTAGAAGAAAAGAGGCAGGCCCTCTGGGAAAAAGAGGGGCTATTCCGTGTTACAGAGGATACAGACAAGAAAAAATACTATCTCCTTGAGATGTTTCCCTATCCCTCAGGGAGGATACATATGGGGCATGTGAGAAACTACTCCATAGGGGATGTTATAGCAAGATACAAGACCATGAGGGGTTATAATGTCCTCCATCCCATGGGTTGGGATGCCTTTGGTATGCCTGCAGAGAACGCAGCTATAGAGAGGGGCATCCACCCAGCAAAGTGGACATACGACAATATAGAGTATATGAAAAAACAACTTAAACGCCTCGGATTCAGCTATGACTGGGCAAGGGAGATAGCAACCTGTGATGTTGATTATTACAGGTGGGAGCAGTGGATGTTTCTCAGGATGTATGAGAAGGGTCTTGTTTACAGAAAAAGCGCCCCGGTAAACTACTGTGTTAAATGCCAGACTGTCCTTGCCAATGAGCAGGTTGAGGATGGTCTGTGCTGGAGATGTAATGAGGCAGTGATACAGAAAGAGCTTACCCAGTGGTTTTTTGCCATAACAAAATACGCTGATGAGCTCTATGAATTCTGCGATAGGCTCCCGGGCTGGCCTGAACGCGTATTAAACATGCAGAAAAACTGGATAGGTAAGAGCTATGGTGTGGAGGTGGATTTTAGGCTTGAAAATGGAGATAAGCTGACCATATTTACAACAAGACCGGATACCCTCTATGGCGTTACATTTATGGCCCTTGCCCCTGAGCATCCCCTCTCCATTAGCCTTGCCGAGGGGACAGAGTATGAACAAGCTGTTAAGGCATTTGTTGAAAAGGCAAAGATGCAGGACAGGAGTTTCAGGGCAGAACTCCAGGGAAATAAAGAGGGTGTATTTACAGGGAGATATGCCATAAACCCCTTAAACGGTACTAAGGTGCCTATTTACATTGGAAATTTTGTCCTTATGGAGTATGGAACAGGTGCAATAATGTCTGTGCCTGCCCATGACCAGAGGGACTTTGAGTTCGCAAAGGTATATGGTCTGCCTATAATCATTACTATAATGCCTGAAAACAGGGTGCTTGACCCCAATACCATGGAGTGTGCATATGAGGGGGACGGCTATCTTGTAAACTCCGGTGAATTCAATGGTATGAATAACAGAAAGGCTATTTCAAGCATAATAGATTACCTGGAACAAAAGGGTATTGGAAAGAGGACAGTGAATTTTAAACTAAGGGACTGGGGCATATCAAGACAGAGATACTGGGGTGCACCTATACCTATTATCTATTGCGATAATTGCGGGATCGTGCCTGTCCCTTATGATCAGCTCCCTGTTGTGCTCCCCCTTAACCTTGAGGTTAAGATGGTAGGCAGGTCACCCCTGTCGGACTATGAAGAATTTTATAAGGTAAAGTGTCCTTTATGCAATGGAGATGCAAAAAGGGAGACAGATACAATGGATACCTTTGTAGAATCTTCCTGGTATTTTCTTAAATATGCCTGTCCGGAATACAACGAAGGTCCTCTGGATTCAAAAAGGGTCAATTACTGGATGCCTGTGGACCAATACATTGGTGGTGTAGAACATGCTGTCCTGCACCTCCTCTATTCGAGGTTTTTTAACAGGGTATTAAATGAACTGGGTCTTGTTGATGTAAGAGAGCCCTTTGAAAACCTGCTTACCCAGGGTATGGTTATAAAAGATGGGGCAAAGATGAGTAAATCTAAGGGAAATGTTGTTGACCCTGATTATCTTATAGAGAAATACGGTGCAGATACCACAAGGCTGTGTTGTCTGTTTGCATCACCCCCTGAAAAAGACCTTGACTGGAGCGACAAGGGCGTAGAGGGCTGTTACAGATTCCTAAACAGGGTCTGGAGGCTTGTCTCTGAGAGGCTGGATACCTTAAGAGAGATAAAATCCACTGTTGTCCCGGAGAAGGGCAATAGTGATGCCTATGGCCTGGCACTTAAAATACACAAGACAATAAAAAAGGTCACCGAGGATATAGAGAGGTTTCACCTGAATACAGCTATTGCGAGTATCATGGAGCTCGTGAACGGCATCTATAAATTTCTCGAGAAACCCAGGGAGAATCAGGGTGAACTAAACCTTCTCAAGGGTGCGATAGAGGTTGTTATAAAACTCCTGTTCCCTTTTGTCCCCCACATAACAGAAGAATTATGGGAGATGCTGGGTGGTGATGTAGCATCATTAAGAGATAGCTGGATAGAACATATAGAGGAGTATACCATAGAGGATAAGGTTGTCATTGCCGTCCAGGTAAACGGCAAACTACGTGACACCTTTGAGATAGCAAGGGATGCCCAGCAGGAGATAATAAAGGATACAGCCCTTGGTCTTGAAAAGGTTCAAAAACATATAGAGGGTAGACCGGTTAAAAAGGTCGTTGTTATACCCAATAAACTTGTGAATATAGTATGCTGAAAAAAATAGTCTATGGTTCAATATTAAGGGTTCAAGGTTTAAAGGCAGGCATTAAGTCCTTAATGCTGATAGTTTTGTTTATTTTTATCCATGGATGCGGGTATCAGCTTGTTGGTGAAAAGGGCATATATGGAGGTGAGATTAAATCTGTCTATGTCCCTGTATTCAAGAATATGACCTATGAACCCCATGCATCTGTATATCTCACTGATGCATTTACAAGGCAGCTTATGGCAACAGGCATATTTGCCGTCAACAAAAACAACTCTGATACCTATATAGAGGGGGTATTGAAAAATATAAGGATTGTCCCTAATGCCCTTGACAAGAATGGCATTGTAATAGAGAAGAGTGTCCTCGTTGGGGTAGAGATATCCCTTTTTAAGAAAGACGGCAATCTATTGAAAAAATGGTCTTTTTCAGATAATCAGACCTATAGGGTAGATGACCTGGGTGCAGAGGATTATAATAAGAAAGAGGCCCTCTCCATGGTATCGGACAGGATAGCAAGACGCTTCTGTGCCTCCATAATGACAGAATATTAAAGGGGGAACAAAAAGTCTTACTATGCCTGTTGCTGCGTGCTTTTTGTTGCGAGGAGTTTATTTACCCTTTTTGTAAGTCTTGATATCTTCCTCGAGGCGTTTTTCCTGTGTATAACACCTTTTGAGGCTGTCTTATCTATATATGAAATGGCCTTTTTCAGACCGTCCTGTATATGATCTATCTCTTTGTTGCCTATGGCTGTTACTACCTTCTTTATATATGTCTTCATAGTGGATTTGACATGGGAGTTTCTCAGGCGCCTTGCTTCTGCCTGTCTTGTTCTCTTTATTGCTGACTTATTTTTTTTCAAACGCTACCCTCCTGAAATATTTCCTTTTTTTTATCATTAACCGCTTTCAAAGTCAATTATAAAATTTGAGACTTTTTATCATATGAATTTTAAAATTTTTCAAAACTATGTAGAGGTATTAAAAAGATAGGTTGACATGTTTTATATTGTATAATAGACTTTGAAAAAAATGTAAAATAAAAAAAACGGGGGACAATATGAAAAAACAGGCCTTATTTGTTTTAATTTTTTGTTTTATGACAGTAATATTGTGTCCGCCTGTTTACAGTCAATCTGCCTTTCCTTCACAGTCTCAAGAAAAGGATAGGTATGAAACAAGTGGCACCCTTATATTGGCAGACCTAATAATAATGCGTCCCCTTGGTATAGCTGCCTGTGCCATTGGTGCCGCCGGGGTGATAATATCCCTGCCTTTTGTGGCTGTTTCCGGGGGACTTGAGACTGTAGTAGACCAGCTTCTTACAAAACCAGGCAATTTTACATTTGAGAGACGCCTGGGAGACTTTGGTTTTACTGAACAGAATTGATTAATTAAGCACAGACAATAAAAATATAGGCTTAAAAGAACAAAAAGCTGCCTGCTTTAGTTTATGGAATCTCCCTCAAGGATGTCTCATAGGACAATATTTCTAAACCCCATTATTTTGTAGATTATCTATTACTCCTTTTAACAACCATAGAAATATAAGACCCGGTATTGCTGTTATGGCTGTAAATAGAAAGAATATGACCCATCCTGTTGCCTCGACAATATATCCCGATGTAGGCGAGATAAATACCCTCCCCAGGGCAGCCAGTGACGACAAGAGGGCATACTGGGTTGCGCTGTATCTTTTATTGCACATGGCCATGACAAAGGCGAGAAAGGCTGCAGAACCCATACCCCCTGATATATTTTCAAAGGCAATGGCAAATATCATTATAGGGTAGTTTTTTCCTGTCCATGCAAGGACCATAAAGGACAGGTTAGACACCATCTGGAGGATACCAAAGAACATGAGTGACCTGTATAATCCAAGCCTAACCATCAATGCCCCGCCAAACATAGCCCCAACAATGGTGGCAATGAGTCCCATACCCTTGTTTATTGTGCCTACCTCAGTAGGTGAAAACTCAACGCCTCTGATTAAAAATGCAGTGGTTAATGCACCGGCATAGGCATCCCCGAGTTTGTAGAATATTATGAGAAAAAGCATAACTACGGCATACCTTCTCGAGAAAAAATCCTTCAGCGGCCCCCAGACTGCCTCTTCCATGCTCTTTGGTGGTATTATCTTTGCATCAGGTTCCCTACCTGTAAAGGTGCCAAAGATGCCTATAATCATCAGGCCTGCCATTATGAGGTATGTATTTTTCCAGCCTATATACTCAGAGAGTATCAAGGCAAGGGCGCCTGCAACAAGCATGGCCAGACGGTATCCCATTATAAATGTTGCTGCACCTATACCCCTTTCTACATCCGGGAGCACATCTGTCCTGTATGCATCTATAACAATGTCCTGTGAGGCAGAGGTAAAGGCAACAAAGAATGCCATCAAAGCCAGTATAAAGGGTGCATATTTAGGTGAAATAAAACCCATTGTAGCAATGGCAAGCATGAGGATAACCTGAATGGGCAGGATCCAGCCTCTTCGCCTTCCAAGCCAGGGCGGGACAAACCTGTCCATAAGGGGAGACCAGAGAAATTTTATCGTGTATGGGATGGCAACAAGGGAGAATATGCCTATTATCCTTAAGTCCACCCCTGCTACAGTAAGCCATGCCTGGAGCGTCCCCCCGGTCAGAGGCAGGGGTAGTCCTGATGAAAAACCGAGAAGGACCATAACTGCAATGCGACGATTATAGAAGACCTGGAGATAAGAAGACCTGATATCTTTATTTTTAGTCTGTGGATTTACCATTTAAGCTGCCACAAGTTTAACAGATTATAGGTTGTGCAAACAACAATTTTGAGGCATGAGCGTTTTTTCTTGACATGGTATAGGTTTGTTGCATAAAGATACAGGCAGGCAGTAGCGGAATACAATGATAGAAAATAGATATAGATGGTCAAGACAGGACTGGTTTTATTTAGGCATACTTTTGTTTACAGGCATTATTATGATGATTTCCGGTCTGTCCATAAGGTCTCTATGGGGTTCAGAGGGTAGGTGGGCAGTTATTGCAAGGGAGATGATACAATCAGGCAATTATTTCCTGCCCACCATAAACGGGGTTGTGTATTTTGACAAACCACTTCTGAGCTACTGGGCCATCATCCCCTTTGCTTTAAGGGATGGGGTAACAGAGGCTTCACTTAGACTGCCCAGTGCTATGGCAGGTATTGGGGCATGTCTTATCACCTTTTCCATTGGCAGGAGGCTATTCGGGTCTCTGAGTGGTTTCATTGCAGGTCTCCTCCTTATGACAACAGTAATGTTTGTCTTTTGGTCAAAGACAGGTTCTGCCGAGCTCCTTAATCTATGTGCTATATGGGTTATGTTTTGGTTGTTTATTGCCGGTGGTCTTAAGGGCTGTTTTTTAAATCTGTTTTTAATATATACCATAGGGGCAGTAAGCGCATTCATAAAAGGCCCTGTTGCCCCTTCTGTCGTGTTCTTTGCAGTGGTTTTATACAGTCTAATCAGGGTTTTGATGCATTTTAAATCAAAAGGAGGCAAGGTCAATATATTAAAAAATACCTTTTTAGGGGAGTTTTCATGGATTTTATCTCGTAATGGCGCATTGAGTATGTTATGCGGCATAATAGTCTTTACTCTCCTTCTTCTTATGCCTGTCTGGGCAACAGGCTCCTGGGAGTCTGTCCAGCTCATGTGGAGGGAGAATGTGGAGAGGTTTTTTTCACCCTTTGACCATGTAGAGCCGGCATATGCATATCTTAAGCATATAATGGTATTTACAGCCCCCTGGACCCTTCTTGTGATTGTGTCTTTTTTTAGCTTCAGGACGCTCTGGTCAGAAAAATCAGGGCAATTCATCCTGCTTATAGCAATAGGTATATTTCTATTCTTTACCTTATCAGGCTCCAGGAGGAGCTATTACATACTCCCCCTTATCCCTGCCCTCATGATTATAACCGGCAGGGTGTTGAAGGATTTTCTACAGATAGAGAGACCTAAATATATAAAGCCCTTTTTTTTATTAACAGTTATTTTGATGGGTCTATGTGGTTTTTCATTGCTGTATATCTATCTCAGGATGGATAACTTAAGACATGTATCACAGCCTATCATATGCTTTTTTATGATCATCGGGGCTATATTAACAATAGTATTTAC
>ERZ795050.343-NODE-343-length-75610-cov-9.465965_pt1 | contig 75610 bp, 52 predicted proteins | sample MGYA00375134_ERZ795050 | MGnify/ENA primary metagenome ERZ795050 (study PRJEB30179, sample SAMN05720221) | activated sludge metagenome | isolation source: Anaerobic digester | place: Japan | collected 2015-05-26 ... | reverse complement strand
CGCGCTATCCAGCAGCCTCGCAACTCGAAGAATTCTTGATTTGGAACCGCTGACAGGGCCGGCCAGGGCCGACGCATCAAATTTTTTTTGAGATGGCAGGCTGGGCCGGCGTCGGACCGGAGCAGTTTCATCAGGCAGTCGTGGTCCGATGAGGCGTTTTTCTGCTTTCCCTTGACGCCCCTCTTCTTTGTCTTCTCGCTGTTGAGCATATTCAGCGCTATGCGCCGCAGGATGGCGAGGTTCTCGGCCGCGTTCTTCGTCCGGGCCCTGCACTGGTTCTCAGAGCAGCGGGGTTGCTCATCCTAGAGCCGGAGTCAACAGGCAAACACTTCCCCGCCCGCCTTCTTGAGGCGGTGTCCTTTGTTTTCATGTCTTTACTCCGTTAACAGTCGGGTCTGGGACAAACGCATATTCCGAATCCGCCGTTGTTTCGTCTGCCGGTTTCCGGCCGGCAGAAACCGTGCCGTCCAGTCGCTCATCTGGTTCTGGTCCGCGGGCCTGGGCCCGGGGCCCCACTCCGCGAATCCGCAAAGGCGGGGCCAGAAAACCGCCGGTGTGCAGGGGCGCGTCCATCAGCGTGCAGAACACGTTGTCGCCGTGCAAATCCGGCCCGCCGTACAAGACCGTCGTTTCTCCCATGGCCAAGCCTCCTTCCGTGTCGGGGGCGCCTCGCCCCTTCGCGGCCACAGCAGCGTCTCCGAGTTCGTCCGCTTCGCCCAGGGCCTGACGCGGGCGCAGAAGAAACTGCCCGGATTCCCGATGCTGAAGCGGAACCGGGAACTTTGCAGGGCCCCGTCCCGCAAGACCTTCGGCACCGTGCTGTCCACACACTGGCGGTCAAGCGAAAGCGCCATCCATTGGATCCGCGACGCCCTGTACCGCGAGGCCTTCTGCCGCATGCGCAATCCGGTCGCCATCCTCAACCGTTCCCTGCTCATCAACGCCTGCGCCTTCATCACCAACACGCTCCGGATCAGAAAGAAGACATCGGCGCCAGCCCTGCGCGAGCGCTTCAGCCGCCGCCGAAGCGCTCGCGTTACGCCTCCTCATGAACCCGTTCTGTGCCCGTCTCGACCCCTAAAAGAAAAAGCCGTGCCCGCGCGGGCCGTTACCTTTTTTCAGATAGTCAACAATCAGAATCCAAGTTAAAGTGATAAGGCAAACAAGTTTGGAGAAGAATGACATGATTGTCGCAACGCCAAACACAAAGGGTTCCAGCCATAATGAAGCCGGTGCGCGCGCGTCAGCCGCGGTCGCCGTAACTTGCGTCGCGGGCACGGGAAAAGGAGTGAACGGATGATCGCCTCACGAGTATGGGTTGCCGTGTCAGGCATGTTGGTTGCCGTGTCAGTTTTGTCGGTGGCCGCACCAGAACAGTTGCGGTGCGAGGGGCTTCAGGACCCCTTGGGCATCGACCGTCCTCAGCCTCGTTTGTCCTGGGCCATTCCGCCCGGCGGGCGTGGCCTGGCGCAGACGGCGTATCACATACTTGTGGCCGATTCGCCCGCAGCGTTGGCCGCCAACCGCGGCACACTTTGGGATTCAGGAAAAGTCGCCTCTGACCAATCGCAACGGGTGCCTTATGGCGACGCGCCGCTGCGCAAGGGGACGCGCTGCTGGTGGAAGGTGCGCGTATGGACACACGATGAAGCCGCATCGCCGTGGAGCGAGCCCGCGTCGTTCAGCGTCGGGCCGCTCACAGCCGCAGGCTGGCGTGGCGAATGGATCGGCGCGGACTGGATCAAAGACCATGCAGGTCCGTTGCCCTGGCTCAGGAAGGTTGTCGAACTGGACCGGCTCCCCTCTTCCGCCGTGGCCTATGTGTGTGCCCTGGGGTATTACGAGCTTTATGTCAACGGACGTAAGGTCGGTGATGAGGTGCTGAGTCCCGCCGTCTCCGACTACGGCAAACGCGGCTTGTACCTGACACACGACATCACTCCGTATCTGGTCAAAGGCAGAAACTGTATTGGCCTCTGGCTAGGGCGGGGATGGTCCATCGGTGTCCTTAAAAATGTCGGGACGTCCGGGCCGATGGTCAAGGCGGAGATCAATATCGATTTCGACGGGGCGGCACCGCTGAACATTGCGACTGGCGCAGACTGGAAAGCGCATCCCAGCAACATCACGCCCTTGGGGAAGGGCAAGAGCGGCAGTTACGGCGGCGAGCGGGTCGATGCGACCCAAGAGGTCGCCGATTGGAGTGCAGCGGCGTATGACGACTCCGCATGGCGTGCGGCGACCGTGTACCATCCGCCCACGCCGGTCATCGCCGCGCAGATGATGGAGCCCAACCGCGCGCTGGACGAGATCCGCGCCGTTGCGGTCCAACCGTTGGCAGACGGATACATGATCGACATGGGGCGCAACTTCACTGGCTGGTTTGAACTCGACATGCCCGCCGAGCTGCCGCGCGGCACAGAGGTCGTCATGGAGTTCGCCGACAAGCGCTTCCCGGACGGCAAGTTCCAGTTTTACGGGCAGCGCAGCGAGTACGTCGCGCGAGGTGGCGGCGGCGAACGTTTCTGCAACCGTTTCAATTACGCGGCCTTCCGGTACGCAGTCGTTCGGGGGTTGCCGCGCGCACCCAAAGTGGAAGAGGCGCGGGGCCGCCTGGTCACCACGGATTACGAATCCACCGTCACCTTCGATTGCGACAACCCGTTGCTGAACCGCATCCACGAGATGATGTGCTGGACGTACCGCTGCCTCAGCCTGGGTGGTTACACCGTCGATTGCCCGCACCGCGAGCGGTTGGGTTACGGGGGCGACTCCGGGACATCGATGGAGATGGGCATGCTCAATTTCCGTACGGGTGCGTTTTACGCCAAGTGGGCGGCCGACTGGCGCGACGCGCAAAATGAGGCAGGCGACGTCCCCTACACCGCGCCTTACTCACAGGACGCGGGCGGCGGTCCGGCCTGGAGCGGGTTCTGCATCACCATGCCTTGGCAGCTTTATCTGACCTATGGTGACCGGCGTCCTCTGGAGCTGGGATGGCCCGTCATGCAGAAATGGCTCGCGTTTATCGACACCAAGATGAACGACGGCCTGCTGCAAAGCTACGTGGGCATCGGCTGTGCAGGCTCGCCGATCTGGAATTTCCTGGGCGACTGGGTTCCGCCGGGACGCAAGCAGGGCAAGGACCGTGTCGATGATCGTTCCACCCTGTTTTTCAACAACTGCTATCTGGTGTATTGCCTGCAACTCGCAGGGAAGATCGGGCGTGTGTTGGGCGACGACGCACAAGCTGCCGTTTATGAGACGCGGGCCCGCGAACTCGCGGCGCGTCTGCACGAGCGCTTCTTGAATCCGGATGGCGCCACCTACGCGAACGGCGAGCAGACCTATCTGGTTATGCCGCTGTTGTTCGGCATCACTCCACCAGACGTCGCACCGCGCGTCATGGAGGCACTGGAGCATGACATCCGGGTCACCCGTAACGGCCACCTGAACACCGGCATGCACGGCAACTACTTCATGGCCAAATACCTGATCGACACCCGGCGTAATGACCTGTTGGCGCTGATGCACACGAAAGAGGATTTCCCGAGCTTCGGGCACATGCTCCGCAATGGCGCCACCACGATCTGGGAAGAGTGGGACGGTGATAATTCGCAAATCCACAACACCATGATCTCGGTCGGACTCTGGTTCACCGAGGGGCTGGCCGGTATCCGTCCTGACGAACGCGCACCTGGGTTCAAGCACTTCATCGCCGCGCCCGGTGTCGAAAGCGGGCTGAAACGGGTTGACGCCTCATTGATGACCGGCTACGGCAAAATCGCCAGCGCATGGCGGATCGACGGCCATACATTGACCTGGCGACTGGACGTACCGCCCAACACGACCGCATCGGTCATCCTGCCTGCGACCGGGCTTGACGCGGTCCGCGAAAGCGGGAAACCCGCGGCCAGTCAGTCCGGAATCACACGGGCCCGCTTCGAGAAGGGTCTTTTCCGTGCCGAGGCCGCCGCCGGTGAGTACCGGTTCACTAGCCGACTTACGGATTGATCTTGATAAACGCGCCAGGATGCGCGGCAGTCACAGTCTGTCAGTCTATGGATATGAATTGGCCTCACACCAATACTGAACAGTGTCCCCAAAGCCCCCCCTAGCATTCCCTGTTTACTCCGGACATATCCGATGTTCCGACAGGCACCAATCTCTACCCCAGTTCCCTGGAGGAAACCTCGGCAGGCAGTTTTCCGTTCAACGCCGCCAAAGCGCAAACTTTACCGGCCGCCTCCCCCAAAGCCACGGCATTTCCGGTAACACGGTAGCTGGAATGCGCGATGAAATCGCCGCTGATGCAGCGCCCGGCAAACATCAGTCCGGACACATCCCGGGCGACGAGGGCCCGCAGGGGGATGTCGTAGGGTTTTGCTCGCCACGCCACTTTTTTATCAATCGCCCTGTTCTTGTCCGAGTTCAGGGCATGTACATCCACGCCGAACGTCACCCGGCAGACCGCATCCTCAAACCGGGCGCCCTGCTTGAGATCTTCTGCCGACACCGTATACAGGCCGTGCAAACGGCGTCCCTCTCGGACGCCGATCTGCTCGGCCGTGGAGACCAGCCGAACATTCCGCCAAACCCCACCCGTGCCGCGCAAGCCGTCGATCAGCGCGTGCAGCTCGCGACGAGCCCGAAGGGTGGCCTGGGTCACGTCGCGGACATCGAATCCACACACTTTATACTCGTGGTTGGCCATCAGGATGAACAGATCGTCCCTCACGCGGAACAGCGAGGGCATCGCATAGCTCGGCGAGTGGCCACCGGCCTCCATCGCCTTACGCAGAGCGTCTTTCGGCGGCCCCCATTCCTGTGCATTTTCCGCATCCCGATAAAACGCCCTGATGTCTCCCGCCTGAATGCCCGAAACCAGGGCGATCAGACTCATCGGCTGGGCCGCTCCCGTCCCCGGTTCACCATAGTCGAAACCACATCCTGCCAAGGCCCCCAGATCACCGTCACCGGTGGCATCGACAAACGCTTTGCCCGCAATGGCTTCACGTCCGGACTTTGATTCCGTGATCACATGCGTGAGCCGCTTGCCCTCTTTCACGGCCGCCGCGACCCGTGTGTGAAATTGAAGGGTGAGGCCCGCTTCCAGACAGAGATTATCAAGAACGAGCTTCATCACCTCCACATCATAAGTTTCAGTGGGCGTACCGTCCAGCGTGTAAGTCCTCCCGCCGGCCTTATCCATCCCCTTCACGATCTCCGCCATGATGCCGGTTTTATTCCGCACATCCAGCAGATAGGCCAGCGAGCCGGCCGTCCAGATGCCGCCCAAACAACCGTGCTGCTCCAGCAGTAGAGTCTTAGCCCCCTTGCGCGCGGCGGCCAACGCGGCGGCCACGCCCGCCGGCCCTCCTCCGCATACCACTACATCGGCGTTCCCGACAACCGGAATGTCGCGTGCGGGTTCACGCACGGCATCCACCGCTGGCAGAGGCTCCGCCCGAACGTTCACAGCGCCTGTTAGCGGCGCAAGCGCCGCCATACCACCGAACCTGACAAAATCCCGTCTCCTCATACACTTCCCCAACATGAGATGTCCCCCTGTTTTTTATGGATTGATTACCTGACCGCAGCCGCAAGTTTATCCAGTACAGCACGGAACGCCGCGCCGCGGTCCGCGCAGACCGGCGGCGCCATTTCGCACAGCGGCTTGGCGTAGAAGGCGTCGGTCACCGCCTGCATCGGCAGCGGCTCGCGCGGTGTCATCGGGCTTGCAGTATCGCCTTTCTCCACACGCTGATTCACGTACCCCACGTAGATCGCGAGCTGCTTGAGATAGTAGTCGTTAAACAGCTCGTAGATGTAGCTTCGGCAATATCCGTTCTCCACGTTGCCTTTAAGCGCCTGCTCAAAGCAGGGGTTGACGGGATGGATCGCCTGAAGTTTAGCCATCGACGCATTCAGGGAATAATCATCGTGCAAGGCAAGCAGGTCGCGTAGCGCGGTCAAGACCGACACGCACCGTGCGCCGGCGGCCTTCACTTCCGAGGCGCCGGCCTTGCCTTGCAGCCATTCGCCTTGCGCCACCACATGCCGCTTGAGCACAAGGCTGAAGAGCCGTCCGGCCGCCGTGCGCGCCAGATCCACCGCGTCGCGGTCAACCTTGTCATCGCCGGCAAAGACCGGCAACGCGTGCAGCTTGGCCAGCAGCTCAGGCACGCCCTGAAGCTGCGGCGCGAGACGCTCGCATTCAACCCGCAACGCAGCGGCGCGTTCGGCCGTGACCGCCTGTTGCGCGTGGCGCACAAGAATACGGAAGTCAGGCGGCAGCGCGGCATGCAGCTTGATCAGCGGCAGCGCGGCGCGCCAGGCCGCCAGCATCGGTTCGGCGGCGGCGCGGTAGCGGTCGCGGCAGAACTCCGGCAGCAGCGCTTCGGGCGTGAGCGCGTCGGGTCGCCATGCGTTTTTCGTGAAGAACTCCAGCATCAGACTGTCGCTGTGCGAATTTTCCGGCCAGTAAACAAATCCTTTGCACAGCGGGTCGGCGGCGGCAATCGGCAGACGCTGTTGAATCAGGTCATAATTGCCGCGCAGGTCGTTTTCCCACTCATACGCATGGAAGATGCCGAACATCCAGGGGAACTTGCCGACCACCCCCCACTGGGTGAAGTCCGAACTCGCATGTTTCTGCGGCAGATCGGAGGTGTAGTCGAAAATGATCGTGTTATCGGGGGACAGCAGCTTCAGCAGCTCAGCCACTTCCTGGCCTGACCAGCCCGGATAGTAAAAATCCCATGAAGCGATCAAGAGCGGTGCCGCCGGATTGTGCTCGCGCAGTTTAGCGATGATCCTCCGGTATGCGTAGAGCTTCATCTCCAGATTGTCCGCGCGGTTGGTGAAAACGGTACGTTCCGCCAGCCCGATGGTATGGAAAAGGTCAGGTGTACCATACGCATCGATGTGGGCCTGCGTCAGTTTCCAGTAGTTGTTCAGGTTCCGGTCATCGCGGATGTCCCAAACCGCGCCGGTCGGATTGCCGCGGTACGCGCCGCCCGCCTGCGGCACGAACGAAGGCCGTTCCTTTTCAAGAAAAGCGTGGGGGGTTCGACTGTACCAGTGGGTCATGGTGCCGGTATCCTCGGGATGCATCAGGCCGCGGTCGCGGGCGTATAGCAGGACATGCTTGCGCAATTCCCCGCGATACTGCAAGGGCCACGCGCTGGTGCGGTCATCATAGGAGCGCGCCACCGCCTCGGGGAGCGGCGCGTCGGTCGGCGGATACGGCACAATATCCGGGAAAGCCTTCTGCCACACGTCGTCCATGCCGATGCGCAGCATGAAAAGGTTCAGGCGCTTTTTGAGCATCCAGTCGATCTCCCGCTCCCACTGCTCTGGCCCCCAGTGCTCGGCTTGAAAACGCTCCAGGCTGCGGTGCGCGAAATAACGGATGCCGCGATAATGAAAACGAGGCGCTTCGCTGACATCAAGTCCGTCCATTTCGATCACGGACTTTTTCGGAACCACATCTCCGTCCCAGAAGTAGCGGCAGTCCGCTTGGCGCTCGAAGAAATCGTAGACCGCGTAGAGCGTGCTGCGTCCGTTACCGCCCGCCAGAAAGAGGTAACGCCGCCCGTCTTTCTCCGCCGACCTGATGCGGTAGCCGTCCGTGTCGGCACCGGCATCCAACGGCGGGATGAGTCTGTCTTCCACCGCCGTCCTCACGAACCGGTTGACACTGTCGGAGCCGATCACGATCAGGTCAGAGGACGCGTCCGGTGCGGTGACGATCTCCAGCCCCTGTCCTGTCACGCCGTTATACAACTTCTGAAACTCCCGCGCGGCCACCGCGTAGGCCGGCGGTGCTACGGCAGGTTTCAGAATCTTCCATTCTGCCCCCGTCGCCACGAATGTGGATGCCATCATAACGGACAAGCTCATCAATTTTCCGTTTTGTCGCATCTCATTCTCCTAACTTGAGGGTTGAACGTTGAACGTTTCTCCCTTCGACGCTTCGCTGCGGGCCGACACATCACTGAGCCCCTCTCTCCGTCTCATGTCTAGCGCGGCGAGTGATTGTTTTCAGGAAGTTGATGGTGGAAGAACCCTGTATCCCGATACTTCTTCACAGGAATGTCCCAACCGACCTGCCGCAGATGGTGCGTGAAAACCAGACGATCCACGCTCAACGGCCGCGTCCCCCACATCGCATGGGCCGCATGCCAGTAGATCGGCTGCATGGAGAGACCGTAAAGATGATGCCAGGTGGTACTGAGCATGCCATCCAGACCGAGTGACCGGACGGCACCGCTCTGCGCCTCGTATCCCTCGCGGTTCTCCCACGGGCACGCAAGCACCGGGAACCCCTTCGACTTGAAGTGGCGCAGCGTCGGGAAGGTCGCGTCCTCTTTTTCGCCCTTGACCGGGGAGCGGTAGAACCAGTCGCAGATCACCACATCGCGCGGCAGCGCATCCAGCAGGGCGTCCGCCCAGGACGCTCCGTACGCGTAATACCCCTTCCAGCGAGGATCGCCACTACGCAGGAGCATGTCGTGCCAGACCATCATGCGGCATTGGCGTGCCGCCAGCGCATCGTGAATGCGCGTCAGACAAGCCGCGACCACCCTCGGGTAGTCTGAACGGCGGCAACTCGTGCATGTACCCATGTCGTAGGCCTCGTCGCAACCGGCGTGGAAATAGGGCGGCCGTCCGAAGGCGTCATGCAGCTCCAGCACCAGTTCCTCCAGCAACGCCACCGCCTCAGGGTTGCTGTGGCACCACGTCCATCCTTGGGGCTCGAACAGGGGCTGCAGCGAGGGATTGAAATCAAGGATCACATGTTTGCCGGACACGATCCGCGATCCCGAGGCATGTCCAAAGAGATTCAGTTGCGGGATCAGCGTCACGCCCAGTTCATTCGCGATCTTGACCAGGCGCTTGACCTCGCTCCGCGTCATGGGGCTATCCGGCCACGACAGCTCTGGATGATTCTTGAAGACAAACATGCCCCATGATTCCAGTACGATGTAGTTCATCTTGTAATAGGCCGCCAGCCGGATATAGCGCTCGATTTCAACCGGCGTGTTTTCCGGGAACCAGCAGAGATGAAATCCCCGGAACGCCATGGCCGGCGCGTCGTCGATGACGGTCTCAGGAATGAAGTACGCCGTCACTGTGCGGGTGCCGCGCACGGGCTCGGCAAGCTGGCGCAGCGTGCGCATCGCATTGCGCGCACCGCCCGCGTCAGCAGCCTCAATCCGCAATGCACCCTTCGCGGCAGAGATCCGGTAGGCGTCAGCAAGCTGCGGCACGGTATCGTCTGACTCGACCACGATGACTTTCGGCCGACAACCGAACCACGCCTTGAACCAAGCGCGTACCTGTTTCTGGGCCAAGTCACCTTCTTTAGCGCAAGCCAGCGCCACCGTCAGCGTGTCATCCAGCACCACCTCCGGCCCGTCACTCAGTTCGACGCGCTGCGGAGCCGGCACCAGCCGTGTTTTGATCAGGCCAGCTTCCCGCCCGTTCAGCGGGGCCGCAGACCACACACACGCGACACAGGCGCAGACAACCATGACAGTCCATCTTTGCTTCTTCATTCGCAACCTCCATCCTCAGAGACTACAGCTATACCCAATGAACAACAAAAGAGTATATAGGAAACAAGCCGACATGACGTTCGATTTCGGCTATGAACTTTTATCAAACAATACACTCTGAAAAACGCGATTGCCATTTTCACCCAACGCGGGAATAATAAGGACAGTGTGATTGAACTCGCTTGAAAGGAATCGCAACATGGTCACCCGCCGTCGCCTTCTGAAACTCACGGGCAGCGCCGCCGCTGTCTCGGCCCTCACCTCCTGCACCACCTCATCGGTCAATGCTGCCACCCGGCGGCGCGCGATCGGCGCCAACGACCGTATCCGCATCGGCATCATCGGCTGCGGTGACCGTGGGCGCAATGCCCACATGAAGGGCATCTACCGGCACGTCCAAGAGACCAACTTCGAGATCGTCGCTCTGGCCGATCCGTGGCGCGTCGCACGTGAAACCGCCAACGGCCTTGTCAAGGAGTGGTTTGGACGCGACGCGCAGCAGTTCGTCTCCTACCGCGACCTGCTGACCGTCAAAGATCTCGACGCCGTGATGATCGCCTCGTGTGATCTGCATCACACCACGCACCTTGAAGCCGCAGCGCGCGCAGGACTGCACATCTACTGCGAGAAGCCTCTGGCAGTCGAGTTCCCGGATCTTGTGCGTGCCGTCGACGCGGTCAAGGCGGCCGGTACGGTCGTTCAGGTCGGCACCCAGATCCGCAGCCTGCCCTCGATCGTCGGCGCGCGCGAACTTTTCCGCACCGGCATCTTTGGCCGCATCTCGCGTGTCGAGGAGTGCCGCAATGCGGAACGCCCCTACTGGTACCACTATCTCAAAGAGGTGCGCCGCGAAGATGTGGACTGGAAAGAGTTCCTGCACGGGCTTCCCGACCGTCCCTTCCGAGCGGACATCTGGTCCGGCTGGTACGGCCACTACGAATTCTCGCGCGGCCCGATCCCCAATCTCGGCGCACACTTCATTGACCTCATGAACTATATCACGGGCGCCACGTTCCCCACTTCTTGCGTCTGTCTCGGCACCCAGTCGGCGACCTGGCAGGATGAACACCGCTTCACCTGCCCGGACGTGATCCAGGCCACCTGGACCTATCCCGAAGGGTTCCTGGTCAGCAGCTCAAACAACCTCGCCAACAGCTCGGGCTCGATCCGCAAGATCTACGGCGAAAAGGGCTCGCTTGACATCAGCAACTGGAGCAAACCCACCTTCGACTGCGAGGGGGCGCCTCGGCGTGACGGTTCGATCCGCGGCAAGAACGAGGTCAAGCCGGTTGATCATCCCGACCACTTCCTCGACTGGCTCCAGTGCATGCGCAGCGGCAAGACGCCGAATGCGTCGATCGACGCCGGCTACCAGCACGCCGTGCCGGTCATCATGGCCATGAAGTCGTACGAGAGCGGACGCAAGGCGCTTTACGACCCAGTGCGCCGCAAGATCACGCTCGCCTGACAGATCCATCCTGCGACACTGAAATGGTTTATTATGACGTTCTTTCGCGTTTCAACACTCTTACTGTGCGCCGCCTTCACGGCCTCGGCCGCCGCGCCGCTCTTCGATTTCGAGGGGCCCGACGCGGCGGACGCACTGCCCTACCGCAGCCGCGGCAAGACCTCGCTCGACATCGTTCCAGCCTTTGCCACGTCCGGCACGAATAGCCTGCGCTTCAGTTCCGCAGCATGGAAACCCGGCATGCCGGAGTGGCCCTCGTTCGAACTGAAACCGACGTTGCGCGACTGGCGCGGTTATGACCGGCTGGTCATCGACCTCACCAACCCGTCTGAAACGCGCTTTTCGTTCGTGCTCTTTGTCTCCGACTCCAAGATCCCCATCCGGAACGGTTTGCATCACACCTTCGCCGTGCCCAGCTTCGGCTTCGCCCGTTGCGTGGTGCCGCTCAGTGCCTTCCCGGACAGTGTCAACCGCGCCGATATCGCCTTGCTGCACTTTTTCACGACTCGGCCGCCGACCGGCATGGCGCTACACATCGACTCCCTGACGCTGCTCAAGAAAGATGAGCGTCTGCCCGATCCGCCAGCCGCCTTTGTGCGTTCGATCGCGGCGCTCTCGCATGCTGCGCTTGACGCGGCTGACCGCGCACTCGCCGGGCTCGCGCAACGGGTCGCCCCCTTCTGCGAAACCCCCGCAGCACAACGCAGCGCCTCAAACGGCATCGAGCGGCTCGGTGCTGTCTTTCGGACTGTGCGCCGCGATCTTGCCGCCGACACCTTGACGATGGAGACGCTCGACGCCCTGCAAAGCGAATTGGCTGTCTTTTCAAACCGTACCGAGCGACTGGTGGACACGTTCCGCTTCCAGCAGGCCTCCTGTCGGGCCGGTTTTGCCGAATCGCCCATGTTGGTCGGCACGGCTTCGGCCATGGAACAGGTCTTACCGCGCGACGCACCGTTTTCACTAACGCCGACGCGCACGGTCGAACTGCGCCTGGCACGCAACGAAAAAGAGAGCGTTCAGATCGGCGTACTCTCCGCCGACACCGCATTGCGTCAGGTGCGTGTCACAGCTAGCGCACTCAAGGGGCCACGCGGTGCGGTCCTGCCCGCCTCGCAGATTGACTGCCATGTGACCGGCTATGTCCAGACACGTCGGAAGCCACCTTACGCTGTCAGGCATATCGGCTGGTGGCCCGACCCGATCCTCGATTTTCTCGGACCGGTCGACATCGCGCTCGGCGATGTGCAGAGCTTCTGGATCCGCGTGCGGACACCGCGCGGCCAACCGCCCGGTGACTACCGCGGCACACTGACGGTGAGTGCCGCCAACGCGCCTGATGTTAAACTCGATCTGCGCGTACACGTTTACGGTTTCACCCTGCCTGACGCGTCACCCTTGCCGCTCGCGATCACATTCGCCCCGCACGACTCGCCGATCCCCCAGTCGAAGGACGCGCAGACGGCCTGGCGCAAAGAGCCCGATTACCCGATCAATGTCTGGAAACGCCACACCGCCGCCTGGGCTGATTTTCTGGCCGACTATTTCATCACGTACGATAGCCTGTATCACCACGGCATGCCGGACTTCACGATCCTGAAACGCCTGAAAGAACAAGGTCGACTCGGGTGCTTCAACCTAGGGTACTGGTACTATTTCAACGACACACCCGACGCACGCAAAATCTGGGAAAACAAGACCCTTGCACGTTTGCGTGCCGCCTATGATCAGGCGAAAGCGCACGGATTGCTCGAGCACGCCTACATCTACGGCTGCGACGAAGTTGCGCCCCACTCTTTTGCGCGTGTCGAAGAGGCCGCCTCGCTGATCCGCCAGGCCTGTCCCGGGGTTCCGATCATGACCACGACCTATGACCACAGCTTCGGACAGAGTTCCGGCATCCGTTCGATAGACGCCTTCTGTCCCCTCACGCCGAAATACGATCAGGCGCAAGCCGCGCTCGCACGCGCCGATGGGCGCCAGGTCTGGTGGTACATCTGCTGCGGGCCGCATGCCCCTTACGCCAACATGTTCATCGAATGCCCGGCCATCGAAGGACGTCTGCTGATGGGTGCGATGACCGCCAAGGAACGCCCCGACGGCTTCCTCTACTACCAGATCAGCATCTGGAACTCGCGGCGGCCTATCACGTCCGAACCTTTCACCGACTGGGATGCGCGAAGCTGGACCACCTACCACGGTGACGGTGCCTGGACCTGCGTTGGGCCGGACGGCAAGCCGCTGCCGACGCAACGTCTTGAAAACTTCCGCGACGGGCTGGAGGACTACGCCTACGTTTGCGAACTGGAGTCGCTCTTGAGGAAACACGCGTCGCCTGAGACATCCGGATGGACCACGGAAGCACGCGCTGCCCTGCATGTCCCGGAAGCGCTCGTCACCAGCCTGAAGACGTATTCGCGCGATCCGTCCGCCGTACTGGCTTGGCGCGAGCGGCTGGCGGAACTGATCGAACGCGCGCCCGCCAAGTGAGCAGTGCTGCCGGCACTGACCGGCAGGACACATGCAGCGAGAGGAGAATCGCATGACCCGACACCTCGTTTTCATCGCCGCCTCGTCGATCACGCTTGTGTTGGCGCCGCGCGTGCACGCCTGGGGCGGGCCGCACGGCCCCATCACCCGCGCCGCGCTCCAGACCTTGCCCGCCTGGCAACAGGATGCCTTCGGAGCCGAACGCCAGCCTCTGGCCTCGCTCTATTGCGCATTGCCCGATCTGGTGAACGCCCGTGCCGACCTGGCCCCCTACGCGATGATGGACTCACGTCCCGGCGTGAAGTATCTGGTCGGCCTGCACCTGCCTGCCGCGCCTGCAGACAATTACTCGTTGCTGGCCTATTTCATGGGCAAGGCGGTCGATGCGCTGCGGACCCATGACGTGGCCGGCGCGGCGCGTTACGCCGGCACGCTGGTCCACATGCTGGAAGACTGGAGTTGCCCGGCGCATGTGATACCCAACGACAACATGTTCACGCTCTTCAAGCAGTTTCTTCCGCCACCGGAACAGTACGCCCATGTGCCGCTGCACAGTCTCGTTGAAAATGGCACGTTTCCTGTGGTGATCGACGGTTACCGTCCGATTCTGGCCGGCACCTCGGTGTCTGAAGCCGCTTTCATCCTGCTTCGGCGATCTCAAGAAGGCACGCGTTTCGCGCGTGGTCAGGTCGTGCCGATTCTGACCGCCCTATACGCTGGCGATACCCATGCCTGGAACACCGCGCAGCAGACGGCGGCGTGCTTTGGGGCACAGTTGGCAGCGGACGCGCTCTACACCTTGATCTGCCTGGCGCGCGACCGATTTGAGCCGAATGAGGTTCGCGCCCTGCAAAGCCTTGACCTTACGCAGTACGCGCCGCTTGAAGCCCCAGACCTCTATCTGCCACAACCCGCTTTTTTCAGTCGGCCGTACTGGGGGTACGCCACCGTCGGTGCCTCGTTGCGCGACGGTAAGACCGCCGTACCGCTCGCGTTGCGCGTCCGCGAAAACGGACAGGAAACGGTCAAGGTGTTTGAGCACGGCATAGGTGTCGGGACGCGTAGCGCGCTGACCTATCTGATCCCGGAAGGCGTCTACGCGCGCTTCCAAGTCGCGGCGGGATTGCACGCCGAGCTCGGCCGCAATGGACACGTACGCTTCGAGATCTTGGGCAACGGCAAGCGATTGGTTGAACTGCCCCCCGTCAGCGGAACCATGCCGGCACACACTCTCGACCTGCCGATCGCGGGAATCACGAATATCCAGCTCATCGCCACATCCGCAGGCGGCGACGGCAGCGGCAATCATGCGGTTTGGGGTGCGCCGCGTCTACAAAAAGACGGTGTCAGCCAATAGCATGGTGACCAACGTCCGCAACCGCTCAATGAACACACGCTCATTTCAAGGCGTGGATGAAGAACGTGATGGCTGTGGCGTTGAAGAGGTCGATCAGAAACGTCCCCGTGATCGGTACCACAAGAAACGCGCGCGGCGCGTGACCGTAACGCTCCGTCACGGCCTGCATGTTGGCAATGGCATTCGGCATAGCCCCCAAGCCGAAGCCGCATTGGCCGGCCGCCATGACGGCCGCGTCATAGTCGCCGCCCATCACCCTGAAGGTCACAAAACGCGCAAAAGCGGCCGTCAACACAACCTGTGCGACCAAGATGATCATCATCGCCTTGGCCACGCCGGTCAGCTCGATCAGATTCAGGCTCATCATCGCGATGGTAAGAAAAACGCCGAGCAGGATAGAGGAGAGTATGTCGATCCGCTCCGTGCGGACCGCATGCGGATGAATGAGATCCGCCACATTGCGCAATCCGACGCCCACAAACATCGCGCCGATGTAGACCGGAAAAGTGATGCCGGTGCTTTGGATGGCCACGCTCACCCATGTGCCCAGCTTGACACACACCAGAACCAGCACCAGATGATACAGTCCGGACACCCCAGACAGGCCGAACCGTCTCAAATCGTAAAGGATGCCTATTCCGATGTCCTGCCCATCCTGTGCGACCACTGCCGCGTCCTCTGAAGCACGCAAGCCGCGTCCACGAATCAAGCCACCGCCGATCGGGCCACCGATCAAGCCTCCGGCCACCAGGCCAAAGGTCGCAGCGGCCACACCCATGACGGCAGCCCCGTCGAGACCCGCCGCTTCAAACTCCTGCGCGAACCCCATCACGGTACCGTGTCCGCCGGTCATGGAGACGCTACCGCATACCAGACCTAACATGCGTGGGACGTGCAGTGCCGTGGCGAGCCCCACTCCGATCAGGTTCTGCAACACAACGAGCACCAGCGCCACCCCAAGAAACAAACCGACCTGAACCGTGCCACGCTTGACCAACGACCAACTCGCATTCAAACCGATGCAGGCGAAGAACGCGACCAACAGCGGCTGGGTCACATTCTTGACCGGCGTCTGCGCCCATTCCGACGGCGTACAGACCAGCCAGGTCCACCATCGCTGCGAAACGTTTGTTTCAAAACGCAACTCGCATAGCCCCGAGAGATTGGCAACAAGCACCAGTAGAGCGACCAGCAACCCGCCGGCCACAGGCTCCGGAATGTTGAAGCGGTTGAGGATGCGCACGCGCCGCACAATCTGTTCGCCACACAGCAACACCGGCAACGCAAGCGCGACTGCCGTCCACGGAGACACCGTCATCTTCCCCCTACCTTTCTCCAGACACGCATGAACGCCTCATCCCCTGCCTATAACTAGAGTCAAAAAGTTAAACGTTGAGCGCTGAAAGTTATCCAGTCGTTGGTTTCCGCTCTGCGGGCGGCGGGCGAACCGATTGCCGTCACCGGCTTCCCCACCCCAGCTTGCGACGCAAAACATCACACGGATTGTATCCATGCAATTCGATTAACGGCACACTCCGAGGACTGCGCGCGATCAACACCGTGTCACCACGTTGCAACGGCTCGTCATCACGACCGTCCGAACTGACGATCATCGGCACCACACACGTCGCCGCATGTAACGACACCCGCACCGTATCGCGGATCACCAGCGGGCGGTACGTCAAGGTGTGCGGACAGATCATGCTGATGATCGTCGCAGGCGTATCTGGCAACAGAATCGGCCCGCCCGCAGACAGGGAATAGGCCGTGCTGCCGGTCGGCGTGGAGACAATGATCCCATCGCACAGCACACGCGTCACCGCCTTGTCATCAAGCGCCAGGTCAATCTCAACCGCGTGGCCCGAGGCGCCGCGGCTCACGACCACATCGTTCAAAGCATCCGGCAACATGATCCTTTCTCCGTCTTGACGCGACACCTCCACCGCCAACGCGGCGCGCAGGCTGACAAAGAAACGCCCCTCGCGCAATTGTTGTAACGCCACGGAGAACTGGTGCTCTTCAACGCTGGTGAGGTAGCCCAACGAGCCGATGTTCAAGCCCATCAGCGGCAGATTCTGTCCGGCCACCCGGTGCACTGCATCCAATACTGTTCCGTCGCCCCCCAGCACCACGACCGCCTCAACGCCGCGTTCGGCGAACTCAGACACCGGACAGACGCGTTCCGATGGACAGAGCGCTGCCGCACGTTCCTCGGCATAAACCGTAAAACCCATCCCGACGGCCATACTGGCAACATGCCGGATCGCCTCGGTCGCCCGCTCTTTTTCGAAATTGGCGATGACCCCTATTGTTTTCATGCGTCTCTCGCGCCTCCTTTCCGCCACCACGCCAGAAACTCGACATTTCCCTCGGGGCCGCGCAGCGGGGACTCCACGCAACCCAGCCACTCCAGGCCGAGCGAGGCCGTGCCAAACGCCTTGATCTCTGCCACGACTTCCTCACGCACGGCGGGATCGCGAACCACGCCCCCGGGAACCTTCGCGCGACCGGCCTCGAACTGCGGCTTGATCAGCGACAGCAACTCGCCGCCCGGCGGCAGGACATCGGTCATCGGCGGCAAGATCAGCTTCAGCGAGATAAACGAGACATCGGTCACCCCAGCCTGCGGTTGCTCAGGCAGATCAGACAGCCGCAGGTAACGCGCATTGAAACCCTCAATGACCGTCACCCGCGGATCTTGCCGCAGCTTCCAGTGCAACTGCCCTTTGCCGACATCCACCGCGATGACGCGTGTCGCGCCGTGCTGGAGCAGACAGTCGGTGAAGCCGCCGGTTGAGGCCCCCACATCAAGGCAGACCTTGCCCGTGACGTCGAAACCTGGAAAAGCTGCGAAGGCCCCCTCCAACTTGTCACCGCCGCGACTCACGAACCGCGGCCGCGCGTCCACAGATAGAGGAAGCGTCTCGTCTATCTTCTGTCCCGGCTTCGTCGCGCGTTGTCCCGCCACGCGCACCTCACCCGCCAGAACCAAGCGCTGCGCCTGCTCCTTGCTCTCGGCCAACCCGGCCTTCACCAACAGTGTGTCCAAACGATCCTTCATCCGTCTCTCGCAGAAAACGCCTTTCTCATCCGGACATCTTAGCGCGGGCGTTTACGGAAATCCAGAACGATGACGACACACGGCCTTTTTTCCGTGAATCCTCAGGCATGGTTTTGGTATCTTCCCACCGTCAACCATACGAAAGGGACGGTAATGAATAAGTTTTTGATCGTTTGCGCGGCTACGGCTGTGCTCACAGGATGCGCTTCACTGATGACCGGTTCGAACGGGACGAAGACCGTCGGGCTGCAGACTTGCCGCCTGGTTTCGCCCGCCAATATCACCAAGCCCGTCTTCAGTTGGAAGATGTCGTCGACGCGGCACGGCGCACAGCAGACGGCCTACCGGATCAAGGTTGGCACGGCGGATGGGAGCAAACTCGGACAAGTCGTGTGGGACAGCCAGACCGTGACGAGCGACCGTTCGACCGGCATCGAATACGGCGGTCCGGTGCTGAAGAGCGCGACGAAATACGTATGGGAAGTTGCGGTGCGCGATGAGAAGGGCGCATGGCTCAAGCCCGTGCAGGGGACGTTCACCACGGGGCTTCTCGACGCGAATGACTGGCGGGGTTCAGAATGGATCGCCATCCCGGGACAGGAGATCATCTCTTCCAATAACGTCCCCAAGAATGAGAGTTCTGTACCCGGCACGAGCTGCTTTGTAAAGGAACTCGATCTCGGCACAAATATCAAGGAAGCCTACTGGACCGTGACGGGACAGGGCGTTTTTGAAGCGTACGTGAACGGCGTGCGCGTCGGTGACGATTTTCTCAAGCCAGGCTTTACCCACGTCTTCAAGACGCGCCATGCGTTCACCTACGACGTGACCGACCTGCTCGGGAAAAAAGGCGGCAAGGACGTGTTCTCAGCGATGGTTTCCGCCGGCTGGTGGCGCGACAAGATCGTCCACTACCGCGGCAAAGAGTCTGCGTTTCGTGCGCAGTTGATCGTCCGGTACGCCGACGGCTCCGAAAAGCGTTTCGGGACGGACCGCACCTGGCTGGGCGCAATCGCCGGCCCTGTGAAGCGTGCCTCGATTTTCGAGGGCGAGGAGTATGATGCTCGCATCTCGATGAACTGGACGCAAAAAGGTGGTTTCGACGCGTTCAAGGCGGTCAAGGCGATTGACGAGTTCAAGGGTGTGATCGTCCCGATGGAAGGCAGTCCCATCCGGCTGCGCGAAGACCTCGTGATGCAGCCGACGACCGCCTACGTCTGGCAAGGCGTTGAGGGCGCGGACGAAAAGACCAAATTCGGCAAGGTCAAGATCATCCGCTCGTACAGGCCTGGCGAGAAGATGACGCTTTCGCCGGGCGAAACGCTCGTCGTGGATTTCGGACAGAACGCCGCGGCCGTGCCGCGTTTCACAGCGACTGCTGCGGCGGGCACGACGATCACGATCCTGCCCGCCGAAATGCTGAATGATCAGGAAGGCCTGAAAAGCCGCGGCAACGACGGCCCGGAAGGCTCCGTCTATCGCGTGAACCTGCGCGGCATTCATAAAGAGGGTGCGCGGGCGGTCTACACGTTCGCCGGCATGGGCGCGGAAACCTACCTGCCGCGTTTCACCTTCTTCGGCTACCGCTATGTGTCGGTCACGGCGACCGACAAGGTGACCATCACCAAGCTGGAGTCCGTCCCCGTCACGTCGATCCCCAAAGAGCTGGAACTCGGCTGCATCACGACAGGCGAAAAGGATGTCAACCGCCTCATCTCCAATGTGAAGTGGGGGCAGTATTCGAATTATCTGTCCGTGCCGACGGACTGTCCGCAGCGCAACGAGCGCCTCGGCTGGACGGCCGACACGCAGGTCTTCACAGAGGCGGCCTCCTGCAATGCGGATGTCTACGGCTTCCTCTACAAGTGGATGCGCGACATGCGTGACAGTCAGCTCGACACCGGATCGTATCCCTCCGTCGCACCGGTGGCGCAGTACGGCAACGAGGGCGACCGCCTCGGCTGGGCAGATGCGGGCATCATTGTGCCCTATACGCTGTGGCGCCGCTTCGGCGATGCGTCGATCGTCAAGGCGAACTGGACATCGATGAAGCGGTATCTGGCGCGTCTCGCGGAAACGAAACACGCGACGCCGCCGGACAAGCGGCAGTACGCCGATTGGCTCTCCTATGAGAAATATCAGCCTTGCGGTGCTCCCTGGGGCAAAAACCCGCCGAAAGAGGCGTTCGAATATTGGAACTATCTGGGTGCCTGCTATTGGCTGTGGGACGCGCGGATGATGGCCGAGATGGCGGCGATGCTCGGCGAGAAGAATGACGAAAAATTCTTCCGCGACACGGCGGAAAAGGCGCTCGCGCACATCCGGAGCACGTATGTCGCGGAAGACGGACTGCTATCGAAGACATTCCGTGACTTGCAGACCGCATGCCTCTTCGCGCTCAAACTCGGCCTGCTGAAAGACGCCAAGGCTGTCGCTGAGACCAAGGCGATTCTGCTGCAAAACATCAAGGATCACGGTGACTGCCTGCAGACGGGCTTCTTGGGAACCTCGATCCTGATGGACACGCTGACCTACGATGTGGGTGCGCCGGAAGTCGCTTACACACTCCTCCTGCAACGTAAAAATCCGAGCTGGCTCTACTCGGTCGATCAGGGTGCGACCACCATCTGGGAGCGATGGAACAGCTACGTGAAAGAGACCGGATTTGGCCCGGTGGGAATGAACAGCTTCAACCACTACGCCTACGGCGCGGTGCTGGCGTGGATGTACGGCACGATGGCGGGCATCCGGGAAGATCCGGCGGCGCCGGGCTTCAAGCACTTCATCCTCGCGCCGATTCCTGACAAGCGCGTCGGGCACGTCTCCGCTGAATACGATTCCGCGTACGGCATCATCCGCTCGTCATGGGCGTACGACAAGGATGGTCGCTGGACATGGTCCTTCACAATCCCGGCCAACACCACGGCTACGGTGACCCTCCCCGGCGGCGAAACAAAAACGTACGTGGCCGGCTCTTACAGGATCACACGCTGACGCGTGCCCGTCGGGCGCGGAACGTCCGGCACACAGCAATGAAGGCGACCGAACGGTCGCCTTATATTTTACAGTTTTCAACGTCCTCCGCCTGGCTCGCCTTTCACACCCCGCAAAACAGGATCCGGAGATCCGTCCGCGCGCCCCTGCAAGGCGCGGCCGACGTCCGGCACGGCCTCCAACAGTGTGCGCGTGTAGGCGTGGCGGGGGGCGTCGAACACCTCGGCGGCCATGCCGCTCTCGACGAACACGCCGTCGTGCATCACGGCCACCCGGTCGCAGATGTTGCGGACGACGGCGAGGTCGTGCGAGATGAGGATGATGGAAAGCCCGAGGCGTTGCTGCAGGGAGCGTACGAGATTGAGGATGCGGGCCTGCACCGAGACGTCGAGCGCGCTGACCGGCTCGTCCGCGATAATCAGGCGCGGTTCGAGCGCCAGGCAGCGCGCGAAACTGACGCGCTGGCACTGGCCGCCGCTGATTTCGCGCGGGAAAGCGTCCAGCACCGTAGCGGGCAGCCCCACCAGTTCCAGCAGCTCGTCGATGCGCTGCGGAATCTCCGCCGTCGGCCGCATGCGGTGCACACGCAGGACTTCATGCAGTGCCTGCCGCACCGTCATGCGCGGATTGAGCGAGCCGGGCGCATCTTGGAACACCATCTGCACCGCGCGCCGGTACTCTCGGAAGCCGCGAGGCGAGAGGCGGTCAACCGCCCGGCCTTCGAACGCGAGCGTTCCGGCACTGGCCGGCTGCAGGCCGATCAGCGTGCGGGCGAGCGACGACTTGCCGCAGCCGCTTTCGCCGACGATGCCGAGCGATTCGCCGGCCGCGAGTTCGAACGAAACGCCACGTACGGCATGGATCGGCGGCTGGCCGGGAGAACGGTAAGTGACGTGCAAATCTTGGACGGTCAGGAGGGACATGGCTGTGTGTGCCAGCAGCGCGTACGGCGGCCGTCGGCGAGGTCTACAATGGGAGGTTGTTCAGCGTGGCAGCGCGCGTCGGCCATCGCGCAGCGCGGCGCAAAGGCACAGCCGGCGGGCCAGGCGTCCGGCGAGGGCACGGTTCCGGGGATGTCTTGCAGCGGGGCGTTACGCGGTGCGTCCAGCATCGGCACTGCGGCCAGCAGACCGCGTGTGTAGGGATGGCGCGGAGCCGACAGCACGCCGGTCACGGCGCCCGATTCCACCACGAGCCCCGCATACATCACATACACGCGCGCCATGCGGCCCGCGACCAGCCCGAGGTTATGGGTGATCAGCAGCACCGCCATCCCGTCGGCGCCGGCCAGCGCGTCGATCAGGTCGAGCACCTGCCGCTGCGTGGTGACATCGAGCGCGGTGGTCGGTTCATCGGCAACCAACAGCTTGGGACGCGCGGCCAGCGCCATGGCGAGCATGACCCGCTGCTGCTGGCCGCCGCTGAGTTCGCACGGAAACGCGCGGGCCGCGCGGGCTGGATCCGGAAGCCCGGTCCGCGTGAGGAGCTCGATGCAGGCGGCGCGGCGCGCGGCACGCGGCAGATCGGGCAGGCACTCCGCGATCTGATCCTGTACGCGCATCACGGGATTGAGGCTGGCGGAGGGGTCTTGAAAGACATACGCGATGCCGCGACCACGTACGCAAGTCAGAGCTGCTGAATCGAGCGTCAGGGTGTCTGTGCCGTCGAACAGCACGCGCCCTTGCAGGCGGGCGCGGTCCGTGGGTGAGAGGCGCGTGAGCGAAAGGGCCGTGAGGCTTTTGCCGCAACCGCTTTCGCCGACCACGGCGACGCGCTCGCCGGCCTGGACGGTCAACGAGACATCGCGGACGGGCGTGGTCAGCGTTCCGTCGCGCCGAAACGTGACGGAAAGGTGATCGACTTGAAGCAAAGGCTGCGACATGGCGGGCAATAGTATAGCGGGTTGCCGCGCAGCACGGAATCGCAAATGCGGAAAGAGGGCGAAGAAGAAAAGGGAGGAAGGAGAGATCCGTTACTGGGAAAGCCCGGACGCCTCCCGTATGAACCGCACCCAACGGCGGCAAACCGTCGGGGCCACGTTCCGTTTCTGATCCGCGGCGGCGGTCGAGCGGACGCACGGCCGGGATGATCACATCGCCTAAATTATCGTCCAAAGTCCCGTTGTTCGCGTCCCATACCCCAACACTGGGATGGTTCCAGAGATCGCGCATCTACTCCGTGGATTGCCGGATCATTCGGCGTTGTCATGTTTGCGCGAATAGTTCTTGTTCCCAAATGGGCTTACCGGGTGGAGACCAAAAAGCAAACCGCCGCCGTAATCAGTGCCTTGCGCCGCCCGAAGCGGGTCGCTCCTAGCCGCGCTGACCGTTCACTTCATCGTCTTGGACTGCCATCCGTCCCGCATCCGATGCCCCCCCGCGAGGCGGGTTGACGCGCTCGCGGTACACCCCCTGGTGCACCGTGACGGTGTCCCCCGGCTGCGCCAGGATGGAATATACCCTATCAGCCCGGCGGATATTGCGGTCCGCGCATCCAGCGTGATTTTCAACTGGTGCTGCTTTACTCGGGTTCCTGCTGTGTCCGGCTTGACGGGCAACCGCGGGAAATACGGGTCGGGCACGTCTATCTGTTCAAACCGCGGCACCGCGAACACTTTCTGTTCGATCCTCGCATCCCGACGCACCACTTCTGGTGTTCCATAACACCCACCGGTCTGCCCCCCGCACTCCGCCATGCCCTGGGGACGACGCCGGATAAGGGGTACCTCCCATCGGAGTGTTTCAACCGTCTGATTTCAGCCGCCTTCCTGTTACGTACAGGTCAATCGCCGGCATCGCTGCAAGTGGCGAACACCCTGGCGCTCGCGCTTTTTTCTGAGTTCCTGAATCTCGCGGATCATGCGGCCCTGATGGTCCGCGATGACGCCTGCGTAACCCGGGCGCTCCGCCACATGGAGGATCACCTGGGGGAGACGGACTGCCTCGCCGGCGCGCAGCGCGCTGCGGGCTGCTCCGAAAACGCCTTGATCTACAAGTTCCGCACAGCGGTCGGCACCACGCCGGCGCGCCACCTCTGGCGGCTCCGCACGGAAAAAGGACTGGCCTTGCTGGCGGAGACCGGTCTGTCGGTGGACGAAATCGCCAATCAGTGCGGGTTCAAGAACCCGTTCCACTTTTCGCGCTGCGTCCGGCGCATGCAGGGCCATCCTCCGCGCGAGATCCGCCGCCGCGCCTGATCCTGATCATTGCGCAAAATGCAGTATGTTTTTTTCGCATTAGGCGGTATGCGTTTCTGCCGGTTTGCTATGCTACCGATAAATGAATGCGGGGAGAGCAACGATGAACAGACGGTCTTTTCTGAAGGCAGGCGCCGCCGCCCTGGCGGGACTGGCTCTGAACGGACGCGGCGACACACCTGTCCGGCGTTTGAAAACGGGGGTTCAACTCTATTCGGTGCGCAAGCTGTGTGACAAGGATTTCCCGGGCACCCTGCGCGCGCTGAAGGCGATGGGTTACGAGGGCGTGCAGTGCGGCGGCTTTTTCGGACGCACCGCCAAAGAGCTGAACACGCTCTTCAAAGACCATGGCCTGGCGGCGGCCGGCATGCAGATGCAGGCCGACCGGATCATCAAGCCCGAGAACCTGGCGGCGTCGGTCGAGTTTGCCCGCGAACTGGGCGCACCTTACCTCTTCGTCCCGCACTTCGACGCCAAGACGGCGGACGGCTGGAAGCGCTTTGCGGAGCAGATGTCGGAGGCCGCGCTCGCTTTCAAGACGGCCGGCATCCGCCTGGGCTACCACAATCATCAGCACGAGTTCCGTGACCGGTTTGACGGCGTGTGCAAATGGGACATCCTCTATCAGAACGCCTCGCCGGACGTGTGCCAGCAGCTCGACCTCGGGCACTGCATGCTGGCCGGGGAGTCGCCGGCCTTCTGGCTGAAGAAGTATCCGAACCGCAACCCCGCCGTGCATGTTAAAGCGGCCTCCAAAACCACCGGCGTGATCGGGGCCGACGGTGTGGATTGGGAACCGACCTTCGCCGCCTGCGAGACGGACATCACGGAGTGGTATGTGGTCGAGGCCGAAGTGCGGCCCGACACGTTGGACGATGTGCGCGGCTGTCTCACGCATATGAAGAAACTGGGGAGGGCCTAGCATGAACCGTCGTCGTTTCCTGACCGCATCGGCACTCGGCGCCGTAGCCTATCTCAGCGGTTGCGCCACCACCCGCGGACCGCGGCCGATCGCGCCGAACAGCAAACTCAACCATGCCTGCATCGGTGTGGGCGGCATGGGCGGGGCGGACATCAGCAACATCAAGACCCACGCCAACACCCAAATCGTGGCGCTCTGCGATGTCGACCGCGATCGGCTCGCACAGGCGGCCAAAGCGTTTCCCGGCGCGCGCACCTACACCGACTGGCGAGAACTGCTGGCCAAGGAGGGCGACCGCATCGATTCGGTCAACGTCTCGGTGCCTGACCACAACCACACGATCATCGCGACCCACGCCATGCGCGCGGGCAAGCACGTCTACTGCCAGAAGCCGCTCTGCCATGAGATCGCGGAGTGCCGCCTGCTCAAGGAAACCGCCCGGCGCCACGGCGTCGTCACGCAGCTCGGCGTGCAGTTCTCGGCGGGCGTGGGCGACCACATGGCCGTGGCGTATCACAGGGCTGGCGTGATCGGCGCGGTCGAGCACATTTATCTCTTCTCCAACCGCAAAGGCATCTCGCGCATTCGGACGCTGCGGCCGTCAAAGGCTGATCCCGTTCCGGCTAATCTGGATTGGGATTTGTGGATCGGCACCGCGCCGTTCCGCCCCTACGCGGAGAAAGTCTACCACCCGCTCATCTGGCGCATCTGGCAGGACTTCGGCTCCGGCTGGATCGGCGACATCGGCTGCCACCTGCACAGCTCCGTCTGGAAAGGCATCGGGCTGACCGCGCCGATTTCCGTCAAGGCCGAGGTGCAGGAGGAGTGGAAGCGCGACCCTGCCTGCTTCAAGGAGACCTGGCCTCAGGGCGCGCACATCACCTGGGTTTATCCCGGCATCCCGGCCAGTGACGGCAAGCCCATCACCGTGGAGTGGTTTGACGGCATGACCGGCGAGGCCGCGCCCAACCTGCTGCCGCCGCCGGCGCTTCAGGCGCTGGCCAAAGAGGTCGGGTTGGAGCGGCTGCCCGACGAAGGCTCCGTGGTGGCCGGTTCGGAAGGCTGGCTGATCCTGCCCCACTCGGCTGGGCCGCGCCTCGTCTTCAAAAACCGGCAGGCCGCCAAACCGCCCAAACCGGTTCTGCCGACCTGGCCCAACCACTATCATGAGTTTCTGGACGGCTGCGTCGAGGGCCGCCGCACGAGCGCCGATTTCGCGGCCGTCGCGCCGATGGTCGAGGCCGTGCTGCTTGGTAACGTCGCCGAGCGCGTGCCGGACACCCTGTTGAATTGGGACGCGCGCCGTATGCGCGTCACGAATTCGCCGGAGGCCACGCGCTTCCTGCGCCGCACTTACCGGACGGGCTGGGAACTTGAGGGACTGGAGTCGATTTCATGAATCGGCGTTCGTTTATCAGAGCTGCGGCGGGTGTTCTCGGCTGCCCCGCGCTGATCCCGGCCTCGGCACTTGGCCGTGCAGGCCGCCCTGCACCGTCCGAGCGCGTCACGATCGGTTTCATCGGTTACGGCACGCAGGGACGTTACAACGCAAGCAACTTTCTGCAGGACGACCGTATTCAGGCGATCGCGGTTTGTGACTGCAACCGTGAATCCAATCTGTACGGATACAACTCGGGCCTGCCTGGCGGACGTGATTACGGCACCCGTACGGTCAATGCGCATTACGCGAATAAGACCGGAAGTCCCGCCTATCATGGCTGCGCTTCCTTTGTCGATTACCGTGAGTTGCTGGACATGCCAGGGCTCGACGCCGTCATGATCTGCACCCCCGATCACTGGCATGCGGTCATGGCCATTGCCGCCATGCGCAAAGGCAAGCATGTGTACTGCCAAAAGCCGCTCTCGCTCTCGATCGCCGAGGGTCGTGCCATGGCCAACGTCGCCAAAGCGACCGGCGTGGTTTTCCAGACCGGCTCACAGCAACGTTCGGACACTTACTTCAAGATGGCGGTCGAATTCGTGCGCAACAACCGGCTGGGCAGAATCCACAAGGTCGAGATCGGCCTGCCCAAGGCCTGGCACAAGTTCTACGGACGCACCGGCGCACTGGCCAGCTTTGAGCCGTGCGCGGTTCCGGACGGACTGGACTACGAGCTTTGGACAGGCCCCTCTCCGATGCGTCCCTACTGTTCTGCCCTGCAGCCGCTCTCGTGGCGCAGCAATTACGACTTCGCGGGCGGCGTGCTGACCGATTGGGGCGCGCATCACTCCGACATCGTGCAGTGGGCTTTTGACAAAGATCATACCGGCCCGACGTCAATCGAAAACATCAAAGCCGTGGAGATGCCGCCCGCCGACGCCGTATTCAACGTGGCCAAGGGCTTCTCTTATGACTTTGTCTACGCCGACGGGCCGCGTGTCACAGTCAGCACCGATTTGGAGATCGGCATTCGCTTCTATGGCGAAAACAACAAATCGCTTTTCGTGACCCGCGGCAGCATTAAGACGGATCCCGCTGAATTGATCCGCGAAAAGATCAAGGATCACGAGATCCGCGTCTACACCAGCCGTGCGCACGAGCGGAACTTCACCGATTGCATCTACAGCGGACAGCCCGCCATCGCGCCCTGCGAGGTCGGACACCGCTCCAACACCATCGGCGCACTGGCGGTCATCGGCCTCCGTCTGGGCTGCTCCACCATCAAGTGGGATCCCGCCACCGAAAAGGTCATTGGCAACGATGCGGCAAGCGCCATGTTAAGTCGCCCCATGCGGGCCCCTTGGAAAGTATAATCCACGAACAACGCCACTCACGAGAACGCATGAACTTCAGCAGACGAAACTTCTTCAAATGTAGTGCGGCAGGTCTTAGCGGTGCGATGCTTTTGAATGCCCAGCACGCTCGCGCAGCGACCGGCAGCATGCCGCGCCTCAAGGCCCCCGAACCGCCCGCAGAGCTGCACATCGGTTGTCAGCAGATGCTGGTTCCGGGCTCCAGCTTTGAAGAGCGCTATGACTTCCTCGAAGCCAACGGCTATGACCGCGTCGAGATCAACGGCGGCAACTGGGAGTGGCTGGCAAAAAACGCGGACGCCATGGCTGCCGCCATCAAAAAACGCAACCTCAAATTCTGCGTGACCTGCATCGGCGCGCGAGGCAACGCCGGCATGGCCGATCCCGTGGAACGCCGTGCGGTCATTGACACGACCCAAAGCATCGTCGAAAGCGCGGGAAAACTGGGTGCCGTCGGCGTCATCATGTGTCCCGCGCGCAAGCAGATCGACCTGCCCTTCCCGGAGTTGCGCGAACGTTTTCTCAACGAGATTTTGCCCGAGATCCTCGCGCATGCGGAAAAGTGCGGCACCAGCATCGTTCTGGAACCGCTCAACCGTGGGGAGACGATGTTTCTGCGCCAGGTGGCGGACGGCGCGGCTATCGTACGCGACACGAAGAGCCCGGCCATCGGCGTGATGGGCGATTTCTGGCATATGACTTTCGAAGAGACCCGTGATATGGGAGCATTCATCTCTGCCGGCACGTATTTAAAGCATGTCCACATCGCCTCGCGCAAGACCCGCAAGATCCCGGGCATGGACGGCGAGGCAGACAACTACGTGGACGGTTTCAAAGGCTTGAAATTGATCGGATACCGCGGCGCGATCAGTATCGAGGCCGGTTATCTGAAAGGCACACCCGACGATCAGAAAAAACGTCTGTTGGCGCAAGCCGCGACGCTCATTCGCAACCAATGGGACGAGGCCTGATTTTCATTATCCCGTCTGACTCGTCCGACGCGTCAGACCTGTCCGACCCAACCAAAGGAGACCCACCATGCAGAACCGCAGAGACTTCATCAAGAACGCGTCCGTGTTCTCGGCCATGATGGCCGCCGCCCCTACGATCGTGTCCGCGCAGGGCATCGCGCGCACCTTCAGAGTCGCCATGATCGGCTCCGGCCGGCGTGCGTCCGATGCCTTCAACAACATGGCGGAGGCCGCCAAAAAAATGGGCCACACTATTCAACTGGTGGCGGCCCATGACTTTTTCCTCGAAGAGGCACAACGCCGCTGCAAGCAGTTCGGCTGCGATGAAAAATTCGCCTTCGGCGGCGGCGACGGTTATTTCAAGATGCTCGACGTGCCCGGCATTGAGATCGTGATTCTGGGTGCGCCGCCCGCTTTCCGCCCGCGCCACCTTGACGCCTGCATCAAGGCCGGCAAGCACGTGTTCGCCGAAAAGCCGATCGCGGTCGATCCGCAGGGTGTGCGCCATGTGCTGGAGTGCACGGCAGCCGCCAAAGCCAAGCAGTTGACGCTGGTGACCGGCACGCAGCGCCGTCATCAGGGCGCCTACATGCGCCAGGCACTGGCCTTCCAGAAGGGACAACTCGGCACCATCCGCGGCGGCAACATCTACTGGTGTCAGGCGCGCGGCAGCATCCGTCCGCGCAAGGAGGGCGCCACCAACGCGCAGTACATGTGCAACAACTGGATGAACTGGGCCGAGATGTCGGGCGACCACATCGTCGAGCAGCACGTCCATAACATCGACGTCGCCAACTGGTTCATCGGGCGCTATCCGCGCACGGCGATGGGCGTGGGCGCCCGCGTGCGTCGCCCCACCGGCAACCAGTATGACTTTTTCAGTGTGGATTTCGATTACGGTGACGGCCTGCATATCCACAGCCTCGCACGCCAGATCCCGGGCTGCGCCGACCGCGTGGGTGAAATCTTCTCGACCGAGCTGGCCGAGATCTCCGGTGGCGGCAAGATCCGCCGCTATGATGGCAAGGAAGTGGAACTGGAGGATGTCGGAAACGAGGGCAACCCCTACGTCAACGAACATTCGGCCCTGTTGGACAGCGTGATCAACGGCAAGCAGCTCAACGAGGGTGAAACCATCGCCTACGCCACGGCGGCTGCGATCATGGGCCGGCTCTCGGCCTACACCGGGCAGGTCGTGCGCATGTCCGACATTCTGACCAACCAAGATTCGCCGTTTTACAACATGAACTTCAAGCCCGCGGCCATCGACTTTGAAGGTTCTGCGGATGTCGTTCTGCCGGAGGAAGGCGTGGCGCCACGGCCCGGGAAAGACAAGTAGAACGCTCAACGTTCAACGCTAAATGCTGAAGGAGAGAGTTGAGAATTGAGAGTTGAGAGTTGAACGTTGAGCGTTATAAATTCTGCGCTGCAACAAAGAAAGAAGTTTCCGATGACCGACACGAAAAAGACCTGGCTGCCTTACAAGTGGGAACTGATTGCGTTGCTCTGGTTCGCGTTTTTCTTTAATCAGGCCGACCGTCAGTCCTACAACGTGGTCCTTCCGCTACTGACCAAAGATCTGGGACTGACCTCGGTACAGACCGGACTCATCGGTTCCATCTTTCTCTGGTGCTATGCGTTACTGGTTCCGTTGGGCGGCTATCTGGGCGACATCTCGCGACGCAAGTGGGTGCTTTTCTACAGCCTCTTGCTGGCGAGCGGCTGCACCTTCCTCTCCGGTATTGCAGGGGGCATGGCCAGTCTCATCCTGATCCGCGGCTTCGGCAATGGCGGCGGAGAGGCGTGCTATTTCCCCTCCGCGAATTCGTTGATCGGCCAATACCATCACAAAACCCGTGCGCTGGCGATGGGCATCCATCAGACGGCGCTCTATTTCGGCCTGATCTTCAGCGGCCTGATTGCCGGATGGATGGGCGAGCGCTACGGATGGCGTACCCCCTTCTTTTTCTTCGGAACGATGGCGTTAATCCTCTGCTTCGTCATCCTTTGGCGCGTCAAGGATGTCGGCCAACCTGCACAGGACGATGACAGCAAGAAGGTGCACAAGATCCCGCTCAAAGAGCTGTTCCACGGTGTCCTGTGTAAACCGACATTTTGGGCGCTCTGCCTTTCGTTCAGCGCATTTTTCTTTGTGATCTGCGGATTCAACACCTGGATATCCACGTTCCTCTATGAGAAGTATGAACTCAAGCTGGCCAAAGTCGGGTTCTCCTCGATGTTTTATCACCAGGTTGCGGCCGCCACTGGCGTGTTGCTGGGCGGACGCATCTCAGACCTGTTGGCGGTGCGTTTCCCGCGTATCCGGATCAAGGTCGTGATCTTCGGCCTGTTCATGGGCGCCCCCTTCGTGTATCTGATGGGCGCGACCCACACGCTGTGGGTCTGTTACGCCGCGCTGGCGGGCTTCGGCATCTTCCGTGGCATTTTTGACTCCAACATCTACGCCACCCTTTTTGATGTGATCGAACCTAAATACCGCGGTTCCGCGACTGGCCTGATGTTGACCAGTATCTTTTTCGTCGGTGCCTTTGCCCCGGTCATCCTCGGTTGGGCCAAACAGACGATCGGCCTGACCACCGCAATGTCCTACCTCTCCATCGGGTTCGTGATCGGCGGCGTCGTTCTGTTGGTCGCCGCGCTCACCAGTTTTAAGAACGATTTCATCAACGAGGCCAGCGTCGCGCGCGAATGAAGCGAACCCCCACCATCATCGGTATCGGCTATTGCGGGATGGATTACCTCTGCATCCTGCCGCGCATCCCGCTGGACGACAAGGTTGAGATCGTCGAAAGCCTCATCCAGGGCGGCGGTCCGGCGGTCACCGCCATCGTCGCCGCAGCACGTCTTGGCGCAAAGACCGCTTTCTTCAGCGCTGTCGGCGATGACGAGCGTGGCGCGCAGATCGTGCGCGGCATTGCCGCCGAGGGCATCTGCACCGCAGGCGTCAAGGTCCGCAAAAACGCTGAATCTCCGGCCGCCTTCTGCTGGATCGAACAGCAAACGGGCAAACGCAGCATCGCCTGGACGCGCGGCACGGCGCGTCCGCTCACGCCTCGCGAACTGAGCCGCGAGCAGATCCGAGCCTGTGACCTGTTGCATCTCGACGGCCACCAGACTCAAGCCGCGCTCGCCGCGGCCGCCTTCGCGCACAAACACGGCGTGTGCGTCTCGATCGATGCCGGCACACTCTTGCCGGGCATCGACGACCTGCTGGCGCTGAGCGATGTCGTGATCGCCTCTGAACGGTTCGCAGCCCGTTACACCGGTTCGCGTTCGCCCGAGACCGCGGTCCGCAAACTCTTTGCCGCAGGACGCCGTTTCGCCGGCATCACACTTGGCAAACGCGGATCCATCGGTTTTGATGGCTCGCGCATTTTGTTCTGCCCGCCCTTTGAGGTTCCCCGTGTGGTCGACACCACCGGCGCGGGCGACACCTATCACGGTGCTTTCGCGTTTGCCGCCGCACAAGGCCGCCCCTGGGAAGCCTGCATGCGCTTCGCCACCGTGGTCGCCGCTCTCAAATGCGCCCGGCTCGGCGGCAGGACCGGCATCCCTGACCTGCGAACGACCGAACGTCATCTGAAGGATTTCACCAACACACGATGTGACGCCCCCCGCACGCGGAGCGTCCGTCAAAGGAAAGCAAGATCATGAGCACCTACCTGAAACATTACACGAATCAAGGGACGTTCACCAAAATCGCCTCGATCGGCGACGGCGATCTGAAACTGACCGAGTTCGGCATCATCACACTCAAGGCGGGCGAATCCTACACCGCCGAGTCCGGCACGTTTGAAACCGCCCTGATCGTCTTGGGCGGCACCTGTTCCGTCTCTGGCACGGGCTTCAACTTCCCTAAGGTCGGCACCCGCAAGGATGTTTTCTCCGGCAAGCCGCACACCGTCTACATCCCTTACGGCACCGCCTACACCATCACCGGCACCACGGATGTCGAGATCGCCTGGGCCGCCTCGCCCTCCGACCTGAAGACGGAAGCGTACGAGATCACGCCCGAGCAGGTGAAGGAAGCCCACATCGGCAAGGAGAACTATCAGCGTGATGCGCTACTCATGCTGACCGACGCCTTCCCTTCGCGCCATTTCTTTATTGGCGAAGCCTACGTTCCTTCCGGGAATCATGCCAGCTATCCCCCCCACCGTCACGATTATGACAACTTGCCGGTTGAGGTGGACATGGAGGAGGTCTACTTCTTCCGCTTCAATCCGCGGCAGGGTTACGGCATCCAGAAGATCTACACCGATGACCGCTCGATCGACTTCACCTGCACGGTGCAGCAGGACGATACAACCCTCATTCCGCGCGGCTATCACCCGGTGATCAACGCGCCGGGCTACACCATGTACTATCTCTGGATCATGGCCGGCCCCAACCACCGCAAGTTCCTCTCAGTGCCTGATCCGGACCACAAATGGATAACAGGACAATGAAACGCGACGCGATCCAGCATATCACGCGGAGACGCAGAGAACACGGAGGAATGAAAGACTCAGCGTCTCCGCGCCTCCGCGTGAAACAACCGGGAGACCTCCTTCTCGGCATCGACTTCGGCACCGGCGGCTGCAAGGTGACGGTCATCGATCCGTCCGGCACCGTGGTCGAAAGCGTGTCTGGCGAATACCCCACGATTCATCCGCGGCCGGCCTGGGCAGAACAGGATCCCGCCGACTGGTACCGCGTCATGTGCGGCGTGCTCAAACGCCTCAAACAGCGGCGCCGTATCGCGGCTGTGGCACTCGACAGCTACACCCACGGCGCGGTGCTGCTCGACCGTAACCTGAAGGTGATACGCCCCACGATCATCTGGACCGACCAGCGCAGCGTCAAAGAGTGCGCGGCCCTCAAGCGCGATCACTTCGACCTCATCTTCAAGACCGCTTACCAGGCCCCAACTCCAACGTGGACCCTCCCGCAAATGCTGTGGTTGCGCAACAACGAGCCACAGACGCTGAAACGCACACGCCACATCCTGTTCGTCAAGGACTACGTGCGCTACCTGCTGACCGGCGAAATGGCCTGCGACAGCGTGGAAGCGCAAGGCACGCTCTTCTGGGACATGCGCGGGGGACGTTGGTCGGAGGCGCTGTGCGACCTCGCAGGCATCCCGCTCGCTGCTCTGCCCCGCATCGGACGCCCAACCGATCTGGCCGGTTCGATCACCGAATGCGCGGCTGCCGACACCGGCTTGCCGGTAGGCACGCCCGTGATCATGGGGGCCAGCGATTCGGCGGTTGAGGACTATGCCGCAGGTGCCGTTGCCCCCGGACAGTGCGTGCTCAAGCTCGCCACCGCCGGCAACGTCAATGTGATGACCGCCAAGGCCCGTCCGCATCGTGAGACACTGACCTACTCGCACGTCGTGCCCGGCCTGTGGTACACCGTCACCGCGACCAACGCGGCCGCCGTCTGTCAACGTTGGTACCGCGACACCTTCTGCCACCCCGGCACCTCGTACGATGCCATCGACCGTGAGGCCGACAAGGCGCCGCCCGGCAGCAACGGCGTCTTCTTCCACCCGTATCTGCAAGGCGAGCGATCGCCCTACTGGGACGCGAATCTGCGCGGCAGCTTCACGGGAATGAGCATGGCCAACACACGTGGCGACATCGCGCGCGCACTGCTGGAAGGCGTCGCCTTCTCGCTGCGCGACTGCTATCGGACAATCGAGAAGATGAAGTTACCCGTTCACGAGTTTCTGTTGATCGGCGGCGGCGCCAAGAGCGCGCTCTGGAGCGGCATCGTGTGCGATCTCTTTAACGCGCCGGTCAAGTGCCCCGCCTGTTGCGACGCCTCATTCGGCAGCGCCCTGCTGGCCGGTGTCGGCACGGGGGTCTTCGCGGACGAGGTGTCTGCCGTCAAGCAGTGCCTCCGTTTTGACCGCGAACTCCTCCCGAATGCAGACCGATCAGCCTTCTACAATGAGCATTTCACGCACTATCGCGCCATCCATGACGCATTGGCGGAGTGCTATCGTCATCTCGCCCCCTCATGATGCTTGAGAGTCGAAAATCCCCCCCTACAGTCTCACAACCTTACAGCCTCACAGCCTTACAGCCTTCTCACAAGGAACGACCATGACACCAAAAAACTACCTCTACGAGATGATTCGTAGCGAGCTGACCTGGGCGGTCGGCGACGAGTATGTTCAAACCAATGATGCCGATAAACTCGGCCATTCCATCGACTACTACTGGGTGCCGGAGTGCTGGCATGACCGTGGCGAGAAACCCACTCCACCAGATTTCGTCGTGCACCCGGGATCCACGCAAGAGGTCGCCGAGATCCTCAAAATCGCCAATACCCACAAGATCCCCGTCATCCCCTGGGGCGGCGGCTCTGGCTCACAGGGCGGCGCGTTGCCGATCTACGGCGGCATCGTGCTGGACATGAAACGCATGAACAAGGTGCTGGAAATCGATCCCGTCTCGATGACCGCCACAGCGGAAGTCGGCATCAACACGCAGCATCTGGAGTGGGAAGTCGAGAAAGCCGGATACAGCACCATGCACTTCCCGGCCTCGATCGCCTGCGCCACCCTCGGCGGCTTCATTGCCCACCGCGGCACCGGCGTGCTCAGCACGAAGTATGGCAAGATCGAGGACATGATCATGTCCCTCGAGGTGGTCACGCCGACCGGCGAGATCATCAACACCCTGCCGGTGCCGCGCCACGCTTCCGGACCGGCCCTCACCGAACTTTATCTCGGCAGCGAAGGCACGCTGGGCGTCGTGACCAAGGCGACCATGAAGATCCATCCGATCCCGGCTTCACGCAAGTTCCACGCCTTCCTCTTTGAGACCATGCACGACGCCATGACGGCTGGCGCAAAAATCATGACCAGCCGTCTGCGTCCCTGCGTCATCCGCCTCTACGACGAGACCGAAACGGCCAAGCTTGTCAAACGGGTACTGGGGATCGACCGCAAGGGCGCGTATCTGGTGTTCGGTTTTGACGGCCCGGAAAAGATCGTGGATCTCGAGCTGGAAGAGGCCTGCAACATCTGCGCGCAGACGGCCAAAGAAGATCTGGGAACGGAAGCCGGACAGACCTGGTGGGATCACCGCTACAAGTTCTTCTATCCGCCCTACATGTTCCACATGCCGCAGGCCTTCGGCACGCTCGACACGGTCGCCACCTTCTCCAACATTGAGAAGGTCTACTGGGCCATGAAAAATGTCGTGCAGGAAAGCTTCCCGCAGGCGACCTTCATCGGCCACTTCTCGCACTGGTACGACTGGGGCTGCATGCTCTACGCGCGCTTCATTATCGACGAACCGCCTAAAGATCCAAACGAAGCGGTGGTGCTCTACAACCGCATCTGGGACATGGCGATCCGCGCGGCGATCCGCGAGGGCGGCGTGATCAATGAGCACCACGGCGTGGGCCTCAAGCTCGGCCGTATCATGCGCGACCTGTATGGGCCGGCTTTCAACGTGCTGGAGTCGATCAAGAAGACGCTGGATCCCAACAACATCATGAACCCCGGCAAAATGGGCTTCCCCGGAAAAGGAGTTTAAACCATGCATATCGAAAAGAAACTGGACGTCATCAACGCCTGCCGCTTCTGCTTCATGTGCAGGCATCTTGACCCGGTGGGCATCGTCACCTGCCGCGAGGCGGACACCCCGCGCGGCCGAGCGCTGATCTGCGACCGTATTCGGATGGACGCGACGAATCTGTCCAACGCCGATTTCATCGACACGCTCTATCGCAGCGCCCTGAGCGCCGCGAACCGTTTCCATTGCGTGAGCAGCTACGACGAAACGGGGCTGGTCCTTGAGGCGCGCAAAGACATCGTGGAAGCGGGCTACGCGCCCGCCGCAGTGACCGCCTTAGCCAAAACGCTGGAAAAGGCCACCTTCAGTGTCAAAGGGAAAGGGCGCGCGCTCTATTTCGGCACAAAACCCGAACTGTACAAAGGCTGCGCGACACTCGTCGGCGGTGATCCGGGCAAGGCGTTGGCCGTGCTGGGATTCGAGGCCGCCTCGAAAAGGGTATTCGCCCGCTTCAAGAAAGCGGTCACGGCCAGCGGCTGCAAAACCCTGGTCGTGGCCGAGCCCTCGTCGTACGAGTTTCTGCGCGACAAGCTGACCGGCATCAAGGTGATTCACTGCGCCGATGCGCTCATAACGCAAGGTGTGAAGAAGGCGGGCGCACGCAAGGCGGTTTATCTGGAGAGCGATTTCCTCAAAAACTACTGCGGAAATCCCTCTGCGCCGCGCGATCTGCTCAAGCAGGCCGGCTATACGCTTCTCGCATTCGGCACCAACACCGAAGAGTCCTTCGCCGCTGGCGAAGGCGCCGTGGTCTACGACACGCTCTACCCCGCGCTGGCCGAGCGTATGTGTCAGCGTGTCTACGCCTTGGCCGAAGGACTCGAAAAGGTACGTTTCATCACGGCGTCCCTGTATGTGAGAGACACTTTGAAAAAATACAATCCGGCCTTCGATGTCATCACACTCGAAGAGGCGGTATCCCTGTCGCAGGCTTAACCGTACCTGCCGGAACTACGGCCATGATGATCATTTGGAACCCCAATAGGAAAGCACACCAATCATGAAAGCATTCAAAGTCGGATTCATCGCATTGAGCAAGGCCAGTTGGGCAACGCCCGAAATCGACAACCTGCGCAAGACCGCGCTGGCCAGCCTCAAGACACTCCCCTATGAGGTCGTGGACGGCAACGCCCTGACCACCACGGCTGCCGAGGCCTCTGACCTCTGCACAGAACTGCGCAAACAGGATGTCAGCGCAGTCGTCGTGTTCATGGCCACCTTCCCCGTCGGCGCGATCATTCCGGTCATCGCCAAAGAGCTGCCGGTGCCGGTGATCCTGGTCTCCACGCCCGAGAAACCGCAGGCAGGCGGCATGTGGGCGCAGAACTCATTCTGCGGCTCGAATATGGCCGTGCACACCCTCCGTAAGCTCGGCCGCAAGAACACTTTTGTGTTCGGACCTGCCGACCAGACCGGCGAGCTGGTGAAAAAACCGCTGGGCCTGATCAAATGCATGTCGGATCTCGCGGCCGCCAAGATCGGATTGGTCGGCGGGCGCGTCCCCGGCTTCTACACCTCGAACTGCGACGAGATGCGTCTGCGCGCCAAGATCGGCAGCGAGGTTGAGATCATCGACCTCCTTGAGCTGGTCGAGGTCGCCAGGAACCTTTCGCCTGAAGAGACCGCGCGCGGCGTCGAGGCGGTACGCAAAACCGCGGCCGTCTGCTGCGCCAAGGTCGAGAAGGAGATCGAGTCCGGAGGCCGCATGTACGAGGCCTTCCGCAAGACGGCGGCCAAGTACAACCTCACCACTTTCGCGGTACGTTGCTGGCCGGAGTGGTCGGACATTTTCGGTATCGCCCCCTGCGCCGTGCTGGGCATGCTCAACAATGACCGCGTGGTCAGCAGTTGCGAAGGCGATGTGCTGGGTGCGGTCCTGATGCAGATGGAGACCTCGCTGAGCGGTGGCATTCCCTTCTTCGCGGATCTCATCTCATTCGATTACGACCAGAACACGGCCGTGCTCTGGCATTGCGGCGCGGCGCCTTCCGCCATCTGCCGCAAGTTTGAGGAGACCACCCTCAACCAGCATTTCCGCGTGGACGGCGGCAACAAGAAGGGACTCACGAACGAGTTCTCGATGAAGGCCGGCCCGATCACTCTGGCGCAGCTCGATGAGGACGGCGACGGCTACCGCATGCTGATCGCCAAAGGCAACGCGCTCGACACCGAACCCTTCATCCGCGGCAACCCGCTGAACGTCCGGTTCGACTGCTCGGTCGAGCGGCTGATCAACGTGATCATGACCGAGGGCTTCAAGCACCACTACTCGATCATCCACGCCGACATCGAAACCGAGCTGATCGAACTCTGCCGCTGGCTGGGCATCACCCCCGTGCTCGTGAAGTAAGGAAACCCATGCCTCTTGTCACGTTTAACAGTTGTTTCTCACACAAAGGCACAAAGGACACGAAGAGGAATTGTACGTCGTGAAAAGGCCCCTTGTGGCCTTCGAGCCTTTGTGTGAGATTGAATTGGGTTGCGGGCTGCGCCCGCGTTGCAAAACAAGGAGACCGTCATGAGCCACACCCCATTCCCCATCCGTGTCACCATCTGGAACGAGTATATCCACGAGCGGCAAGAGCCGTCCGTCGCCGAGCTCTATCCCGACGGCCTTCACGGCGCTCTGGCCAAAAGTCTGGCGGCGCCGGATCTCGTGATCCGCACCGCCACACTGGACGAGCCGGAGCACGGACTCACGCAGGATGTGCTGGACGCCACGGACGTGCTGCTGTGGTGGGGACATGCCGCGCACGACAAGGTTGACGACGCGGTGGTCGCGCGCGTGCGTCAGCGGGTGTGGGACGGCATGGGGCTGCTGGTGATGCACTCCGGCCACATGTCCAAGATTTTCCGCGAGCTGAACGGCACGAGCGGCAAACTGCACTGGCGCGAGGTCGGCGAACTGGAACGTGTCTGGTGTGTGGATCCTGCGCATCCGATCGCCGCCGGCGTGCCCGAGCACTTCGATATCCCGTACGAGGAGATGTACGGCGAGCCCTTCATGATCGCGGGTGACGCGCACGTGATCTTCATGTCGTGGTTCGAAGGCGGCGAAGTGTTCCGCAGCGGCTTCACGCTGCAACGCGGTTTCGGCCGGATGTTCTACTTCCGGCCCGGCCACGAAGCCTTCCCCACCTTCCGTCACCCGGAAGTCCTGAAGGTTCTGGCTAACGGCATCCGCTGGCTGCGCCCCGTGATCGACATGCCCTTCTCCAAGACACACCGCCCCGACCCGCTCTCGCCGATCGCGCCCAAGGATTTCAAGGTGCACAACGTCGGCATCGTGAATCCGTGATGGGACGTCTCACACGAAGGCACAAAGGTTATTCATAAAAAACACTCTCTTCGTGTCCTTGGTGGCTTTGTGTGCCCGTCGGCCAGTGGCCAGTGCAACACTGGCCATCGGCCGACGGGGAATCCGATTTTCTTGTATCTGTCGGGTAATTCAAGAATCCCATACCTTTCAACCCGGAACTGCGGCGCATTATCGGGCTCTTAAACACGAAGCCCCAGTAACCTCGGGCCGGGCTGGCAGCCTAAATTTACTACCCGCCCAACTCGATCACCCTCTGCGCCGCTGTTCGAGCGACACCGGCTCGCCCGGTAGCGGCGCAGATAACCGCGCACAACCATCCGCCCCGATCCCCGCGCCCGCGCAAAGAATGCAGGAAAGCTGGAGAGCTTCCCCCTCTCGGCGCTTTTTTGACACTGGATGCCGATCTTGCAAACCGCCGCACCGACGCAAGTCACCAGATGACCTTTCACGATCATCGCGCTGATGCTGATCACCTTCGTGCCGTGGTTCTCGACAGCCGTGCCCAAGGCCTGCGGACTGCTGAAGTAAGCCAATGAAAACCGATCAAATGCGCAAACCGACAAGTGAGCGCCACAAATCGAATCGCCTCCTGATAAACGTCCAGCCTCTCGTGATCGAAGTGCGCTTTCATGGATGCAGTCTACTCTGGCGAAAGCCTTCCACTCAAGCGCAAGATGAGGGCAAAGCAAGATGGGGATTACGATTAGGGGACATCGGCACCAACAGAACTGCCCTGCGCCATGAGCCAGCTTTTCACAGGGTTGAACCCTTGCGGGGTACGGCGTATACTCTTGCTCATGAGGTGCCGAACGGACAAAATGGCGGCGGAGTCTGCTAACGATGAGGCGTTATTGCGCGAATGGCTGGAGGCCGTGCGCGGCGATATTGAATTGGCGCTGCCGAACGATGCCGTACGGGAACGTTCGTCGGGAAGTTATGCGGAATCGGCGCCGGTCTGTCACGTCGTTGCGGGAGCGAACGGTTGCGGCAAGACGACGTTCGCGCTGCACTTTCTTCCCAGATATGCGGCCTGCTTAGAGTTCGTCAATCCGGACCTGATCGCGGGCGGGCTGTCGCCGTTTGATCCCGCACGGAGCGCGGTCAAAGCCGGACGCCTTGTACTGGAACGCGTGCGAGAGTTGTCTGACGCGCGCCGCGACTTCGGTTTCGAGACAACCCTTTCCGGACGCGGATACCTGACTTGGTTGGGCGGGCTGAAAAACAAAGGCTACCGCATCCATCTGTATTACGTGTGGGTGCCGGACGTCAGCATCCTAACGGCCCGCATCCATCAGCGCGTGACGGCGGGCGGACATTTCGTTCCGGATGCGGATGTGATCCGGCGGCGAGAACGGTCCATCCGCATGGTGAAAGAGTACGCAACGTTGGCGGACAAATTGCGCGTTTTCGACAATTCGGGGTCAGCGCCTATTCTGGTCTATGAAAAGAACGGGGATGCAGTGATATACGACGCGAATCGGTTTGAACAGCTCAATCGGGAGGTCGGGTTATGACGCCGGAACTGTCGGAAGAGACCAAGCTGGTCGTCCAGGCGATGGAAGAGGCGACGTGGAAAGCTATTGAGGGCTACCGCCAGACCGGTTTGCCCGTGCCGGTCTGGCAAGACGGCAAAGTCGTGTATCTGTCAGTTGACGAAGCGCTCGCAGCCCGGCCTGACTATCACCGCCGCATGGCGGAGAAAAAGATGCCCACGAGTTGACGCATGTGTTGCGTTTGCGTCACAATGGGCGCATGAAAACAGCAGCCATACGTGCGGATCGGACCATGGGATAAGAGGCAGGCGGAAGATGTGCTTCATAGTCTCGGAATCAGCCCGACGGTCTTCACGGCGCTTTGGCCAAAAGTCTGGCGGCGCCGGATCTCGTGATCCGCACCGCCACACTGGACGAGCCGGAGCACGGACTCACGCAGGATGTGCTGGACGCCACGGACGTGCTGCTGTGGTGGGGACATGCCGCGCACGACAAGGTTGACGACGCGGTGGTCGCGCGCGTGCGTCAGCGGGTGTGGGACGGCATGGGGCTGCTGGTGATGCACTCCGGCCACATGTCCAAGATTTTCCGCGAGCTGAACGGCACGAGCGGCAAACTGCACTGGCGCGAGGTCGGCGAACTGGAACGTGTCTGGTGTGTGGATCCTGCGCATCCGATCGCCGCCGGCGTGCCCGAGCACTTCGATATCCCGTACGAGGAGATGTACGGCGAGCCCTTCATGATCGCGGGTGACGCGCACGTGATCTTCATGTCGTGGTTCGAAGGCGGCGAAGTGTTCCGCAGCGGCTTCACGCTGCAACGCGGTTTCGGCCGGATGTTCTACTTCCGGCCCGGCCACGAAGCCTTCCCCACCTTCCGTCACCCGGAAGTCCTGAAGGTTCTGGCTAACGGCATCCGCTGGCTGCGCCCCGTGATCGACATGCCCTTCTCCAAGACACACCGCCCCGACCCGCTCTCGCCGATCGCGCCCAAGGATTTCAAGGTGCACAACGTCGGCATCGTGAATCCGTGACGGCACCCAAACCGTTCAAGACAAAATGGATCTGGGAGGAGTGACAAGCTACGCGGCCGGCGTGCCGCGCGTTGTTCCTCCGCGTCGGTAGGGGCGCGAGTCAGGCGCGTGTTTGATGCCAAGCACAGCCGTGGCACAGACGTCACGCACAAGAAAATCAAAGGGCTGTAAAGAGTCAGGGCAAGCTGTCCGCGCCCGGATCTCTGGTCAAAGCATGCGCTCAATTCGCATTACCCTGTCGCTAACCGATTACGTAGCCATCCCGTTGCGTCATTGACACCGGGCACCAACTGTTATACAGTCAGGATCACATTTTGCACCGGTTATCGGAAGCCCGTGAAAATCGGGCGCGGTCGCGCCGCTGTAATCGGCTACAAGCCCCCACAGGCCATTTCCCTTCGGGAGAGAAGGCGGGGGTGAGGTGAAGCCGTAAGCCAGAAGACGGACCGGATGCAAGCTGCGGCACTCCTTCGCGCCTGAGGAGCCGAAGTCCGTCTTCCGGCCGTTTCCGGAACCGCTTCCGCTCTCGCCTCGCGGCCTCGTGCGCGTTGGGCATGCCTCAACCTTCGCGCAAGAGGATACGCATCATGATGTTGTCTCTCCGCCTCACCGCCGCTTCGTTTGCGGCGTGCCTGGCCACCACCAGCCTCACCACGTTTAGCCAAACCGCGCAATCCCCGGAAGCTTTGCCGGACGCTTCGTCCGCTACCAACGCCTTACCGCCGATCATCGTGCAGGCCAGTCGTACCGGCAAAACCCCGATGCAAATGCCCGCTTCCGTGCAAGTCGTCACCGCGCGGGAGATCGCCGAATCCGGCTGTTCGTCGACCGCTGAAGTGCTGGAGAAAAAAGGCGGGCTTTTCATACGCTCGGTCAACAGTAATCCCACGCTTACCCAACTCTCACTGCGCGGGTTCGGCGATAACTCTTTCGGCCGCGTCCTGATCCTCGTCAATGGCGAGCGCCTCAACAATCCCGACATGTCCTCGCCCAGTCTGCTGCGCATTCCGGTCTCCTCGATCTCGCGTATCGAAATCGTGCGTGGACCGCAAACCGTCCTGCACGGCGATTTCGCCTCGTCCGGCGTGATCAACATCATTACGGATGACGCGACCGCCGAGCCGCAGACCACACTCGGTGCCTCGGCAGGCGCCTACGACACCTACTCCGCCTTCGCGAACACCACCGGGACTTTTGGCGAGGACGGTGTGGCCTACCGCGCCAGCGCTGACTGGGAAAAATCCGGAGGCTATCGCGACAACAGCGATTATGAAACCTACGAACTGAACGCGGCGTTGCGCAAAGAGTTTGGCGAAGACCGTTTCCTTTCTCTCTCCGCTTTCTATCACGACGCCGACTATGGCCTGCCAGGGGCACTTTCCTACACGCGTTACCAAAACGCGCCGCGCAGCAGCGACACCCCGCAGGATCGCAGCGAACTGGAGAGTTTCGGCCTGTGCTTGGGCGGTCGTACGACCATCGGGGCGGACGGGACTTTCGACCTGACCGTCACGGCCAGCCGCCGCGAGACCGACAGCCGCTGGCTCACATCGTCCAGCCAGACTTTCTACGGCAGCAAGATCGATTCATTCGCGTTGCTCCCGCAATACACGTTGGATTCCCGTCTCGCCGGCTACCGCTCCATCCTCACGCTCGGGACCGACCTCAGGTATGACACGACCGATTTCTCATTCGATTACCTTTCACCCTATTACACCTCGCTACTGGATTGGGAGTACGACCGCGCCAGCCTCGCCGGCTACGCGCAGAACGAATTCTTTTTCACCGACGATGTGTCGCTGACGCTCGGCGAGCGGACCGAATGGTTTGACAATCGCGTCCGTAACGCAGACTCGGCCTCGTCCTTCAGTACGCGTGAATCGGCTGTGGAAGCCTCCGTGCTCTACCGCCCCAGCGAAAACACCAAGTTCTACGCGAAGGCCGGACGTTTCTACCACGCGCCCTTCATTGACGAAATCTTCGCGGGTGTGGGAACCCCGAATCTCGCGCTTGACCCGGAAACGGGGCTTAACCTCGAGACCGGCACGGAGATGCGCATCGCACACGAATGGTGGGTTGCTTTGTCGCTCTACCACATGCGACTTGAAGACGAGATCTATTACGATCCCGCCGTCTACCAGAACCGCAACTCGCCGGGCGACACGCGGCGCATGGGCCTCGATGCCGCACTGCGCTGGTCACGCGAGCGGGTCGGGTCTATCGCGCTCACCTACAGCGCGGTACGTTCCGAATTCACTGGCGGCCCGTATGATGGCAGCCGTGTGCCGCTCGTGCCGGCGCAAACCATCAGTGTCAACGGTGACTACGACCTGCTGCCCAGTCTCGCTTTGATGGGCGGCGTGCGCCATGTCACGCGCCAGTATCTCGGCAGCGACTTCGACAACCGCGCGGAACCGCTCAAAGCCTACACGCTGGTCGATTGCGGCGTGCGCTACAAACCCCCGTTTATCGAGGGCCTACGCGTGACGGCCGGTGTCGACAACCTGTTCGGCCGCGACTATTGCGATTACGCCGGCTGGTCCAGCTACAGTGGCGCCTATTACTACCCCGGTCGCGGACGCTTCTGGAAAGTCGGCGCCTCATTCACCTTCTAGTTGTGAGCTGTTTACATGTTTTCTCGCGGAGCCAAGTTTGGGAGCGCGGGCGTCCCCGCCCGCAACAACGTGTCTTGCAGAAGTCCGACGCGCGTCTTCTCTGCGAGCCAACCCATGTATCCGACTCGTACTAATCTTTCAGCATGCGGGCAAGGAAGCCCGCGCTCCCGACTCTCAGCACGCTTATTGCCAGGAGCGTACAGGGCACTGCCGTGTGTTGTCGCGCTTGGGCTGGCGTTATCGTTGTCGCTGCTGACGGCATGCATCTGGCAAGACCCTCTGCCCTCCAATACTGATCTGCGTTTGGTCTCGACCGCCCCGCATCTGACGGAATGCCTCTGCGCGATCGGTGCGGCGCATCTATTGGTTGGGCGCACGACAGCCTGTGACTTTCCGCCGGAAAGCGTGCGCGACATTCCCGTTGTCGGTGATTTCGGCACGCCGTGGCTTGAACCGGTGCTGTCCGTCCACCCCACGCATGTGCTGGAAACCGTGTTCTCAGACCCCGCGCTCCGTGATCGATTTGACGCTTTGAACATTCCCGTGGTGCATGTGCCCTGCACCCGGCTCGATCAAATCCCCGACGCGATCCGCCATCTGGGCACATTATGTGATTGTTCGGCGCGAGCCGACCCGTTGGCGGACCACATCCAGCGCGGCATCGAACAGGCCCGGCAAGCGGCCGCATCCCGCCGTGTCCGGCCACGCGTGCTGTTGCTTCTAGCTCCGGACACCCCCATCACGGCGGGCCGCGACGCCTTTGTCGCCGCCCTGCTTGAACATGCCGGCGGCATCAACATCGGCGACGCCATCGATGCCGATTACTCGCGGATCTCGCCCGAATGGATCATCGGACAAGATCCGGATCTGTTGCTCTGCCTTTTCACGACCACCGCCCGGCCGGCGGATGCGTATGCCGGACAGACAGGCTGGCGATCCCTTCGCGCGGTACGTGACGGACGCGTTTACACGGTCCCCGACCTGAACTCCGTCAGCCGCCCAGGTCCGCGCGTGCTGGAGGGGATCGCGCAAATCAAGGCGATCCTGGATCAAGACGCGGCACAATTCATCACACAGACGCCCGTACAACACCCATGACCTTTCCCCGCACAACGAGTTGTCTGTTGTTCGCCATGCCCGCGGCGCTCGTCCTTTGCTTACTGGCCGGGCCTGCGGGGTTCGGGCTACCGGACATCTCGACATCTACGGGGCGTGCGCTGTTGGAACTGCGACTGTTGCGTGTTGTAACCGGCTTTGTGGTCGGTGCCGCGTTGGCGCTCTCCGGCTGCGCCCTGCAAGCCGTCCTGCGTAACGCGCTGGCCGAACCCTATGTACTCGGCGTGAGCAGCGGAGGCTCGCTCGGTGCGGCATTGGTAATCGTGACCGGTCTCACGCAATCGATCCCGCTCGCCCTGCCGTTCGGTGCTTTTGTAGTCGGCGGACTGACCCTGTTGCTGGTCTGCCTCGCATCGGGACGATCGGGTCATTACGCGCCCAACACTCTCATCCTGGTCGGTGTCGTCGCCGGATCGATGCTTTCGAGCCTGTTGATGCTCGTGCTCGCTTTGGCCAGTACACGGGCGGTTCACAGCATCACCTGGTGGATGCTGGGCAACCTGCAGGCGACATCATGGCCGCTCGTGCTGACGGTGGCCGCGCTGGTCGCCGTTTCCGCCGCGATACTGTGCAGTCAGAGTCACGCGCTGAATGCCCTGCTACTCGGCCAGTCGACGGCACGCCATCTCGGCGTTGAAACACGTGCCGTCTTGCCGCTGGTGCTCGGTGCTGTCGCGCTGGCCACATCTGCGGCTGTCTCGCTTTCCGGCGTGATCGGATTTGTCGGACTGATTGTTCCGCACGCGTTGCGCCGCCTGACCGGCGCGAACAACCGTCACCTGCTGCCGGCCGCCGCGTTGTGCGGCGGCACGTTCCTGGTCGTCTGCGATGCGCTGGCGCGCCTGCTTTTTGCGCCTCGTGAAATTCCTGTCGGGGTGGTCACCGCGCTCACGGGCGGCCCCTTCTTCCTCTACCTGCTGCTGCGCAAGGTCAATGGACGTCCCCTGTCATGATCCACTTGGAACATATCCACGCCGCCTACAACGGCCAGCCTGTGCTGAACGATGTCTCACTGCATCTTGGACGCGGTGAGCGCGCCGCATTGGTCGGCCCGAACGGCGCGGGCAAATCGTCGCTGTTGCGCGTGATCACCGGCCAGCTTCCGGCGCAGGGCTCACGTCGCATCGCCGGCAACGATCCCGCCCATCTCGGCGCGAAAGATCTCGCCAAGCGTTTGGCCGTGGTTCCGCAGGACATCCCGCTGGACATCCCGTTCGACGCCTACGAGTTCGTGCTGCTGGGGCGCACCGCGTATCTGCCACGGTTCAGCGGGCCTTCCGAGGACGACCACGCCGCCGTGAAGGACGCGATGACACTGACCAACACCTGGTACCTGCGGCGACGGCCGCTGCCGGCGATGAGCGGCGGCGAACGTCAACGGCTGGCCCTGGCCATGGCCCTGGCGGCACGGCCTGAGATTTTGCTGCTGGATGAACCCACCTCTCATCTGGATATCCGCCACCGCATGGATCTCATGGCCCTCCTTCTGCGCCTGCATCGCGAGCTCCAGATGACGCTCCTGATGGTCGTCCACGACCTCACTTTGACGAGCCAGTTTTTCCCGCGGATTGTCCTGCTGGGCCAAGGTGCGATACTCGCCGACGGCGCCCCCGCCAACGTCCTGCGGCCTGATCTCCTGCAAACGGCCTACGGCTGCCCGGTCAGCGTTATCCCTTTGCCCGAGTTTGCGGCAACCTGTGTCTTGCCTACCGTCACTTCACCCATGTAAAACGCCAGGGAAGTTGTGACCAGTACGGACCGGCGTATGCCACACCGATACGTGGATGACATTCGATCCGGCCCATGGGTATGGGCTCACCACGTTCTATCCAGAGATTGCTTGCCGGTATGGCGGGGAGGCGGTTGAAATCGAGATTCACCTGTAGCAGACGCGTCAAACGTCCCGGCCCATAAACCTCATCACTGCCACGCAACAGCACCGCAGCCGGATAATCGCTTTCACGCGTCACGATATTGAGCATCCAATGGACGCCATAACAGAGATAGACATACCACCGGCCCGGCGGCCCGAACATGACTTCGGTACGCGCGGTGCGTCCGGCATGGGCGTGTGAGGCGCGATCCTCGAAGCCATCATAAGCCTCAGCCTCGGTAATGCGTACCCGTATGACGCGGCGCGGCGTTACACGCCGGCACAGCACACACCCCAGCAGATCCCGCGCCACTTCAACCGTATCGCGCCCGAAAAAATCCGCGTCCAAAATCTGACTCTCCCTCAATCGTCCCTCCTGATTCACCGTCACTTCACTGTGACCAGAAGGCCGGTGTTCACCAGCGCAACACTTCCGTTCGCCGAGTTGTAGGACACCTTCCACTTACCTGATCCTTCAAAGCCGAGGCCAAACGTCCCCGTCAGCTCACCGGGTGAGCAGGTAGCGATCACGTAACGGCTTCCCATCTTGAGCTGAGACGGCTGCTGCAGACGCAACACGCATCCATCCAAGTTGAGGCTTCCCTTGACATCAATCCGATCGCATGCACCGTCTTGAGTCGCATCAATCAGCAACTCGCCACCGGCGAACGACAGGTCGGCGGCAATGGTCAGCGTCCCGATCTCATTCGTACCCCCGGGCGCAAGCGTCCCGGCGACCGTGAGTGTTCCGTTCGTGACAAGCCCGCTCCCGCTCAGATCCGAAACCGTCTGACTTGTTCCGTCGAGATTCACGGTCGCGCCCGAAGACACGGACACCGGAGCGCCCGCCAAATGAAACGGCCTGCCGCCCGAAAGCCACTTCGCCATCAGATATGCTTCAACTGCCGCCCGTTCAGCCAGCGTCAGATCGCGGTTGAAAATGATGACCTCCGCAAGATTGCCGTTGCACGTTTCGGAGAACCGCGATCCGAGATAAAGCGGCGTATCTGTCGTGTTCACGGTCATCGTCAGGGATCCTCGCGTGACGAAGCCGTCGCTGATCATGTTCGCAGAGCCTGTGCCGCCCGACTTCATAAAGCTGTAAACCTCGTAGACATTGTTAGGACGCGCCGCGAATTTGATGTCGTTACCCCAAATGTAATTAAAGAGGAAAACACCATCGCTGATGATACCGAAAGCTTTGCTGACCGTTCCTTCACCCGTATGCGCAAAACACATCTTCCCATTGTTCTTGCGGCACCCCACCGCGAAGAACGTTCGGTTTTGCGAACCGGCAACACCGAAATTGCCTGAGGTCCGCAAGCCTGTCGTTCCATCCACCGAAAGCACCGACCGGCCGTTAAACGCCTCAGTCAAGACGGTCGGCCCGGCGCCATCCGTCACCTGGGTCGCATCAAACGTATTGCCCGCTGAACCTTTGTTCGCCCAAAGCGTGACTTGACCGGCCGCGTTGGTCGTCAGAGTCGCAGGATCGTCCGCGTCATACCACGCCACGCTTTGTGCCAACAAGGGAGCGATCGGGAACGACTTGAGTTTGAGGCATCCCGCATTGACCGCAACCCCACTGTTGAAATTGAAGCCTGAAAGGGTCAGTGTTCCCGGCCCTACTTTATTCAACGTGAATGCACCGCTCAAGGTACCGGAGAACACACGGTCCGTCCCATCGCCCACCGTCAAGGTCGAGTTTACCAGCGGGCCGTTCATCACAAGTCCGGCCCCGCTCAAAGAGGCGACGGCCTGTTCACAACCGTTAAGGTACAGATGCGCGTCGGCATTCACCTGCAACGCGCAGGCGGGGGGCAGCAGATTTATTCTGGGCGGTCCATCCATCAGGGCATTCAACTCGGTCTGACCCAACACGCGGTCTGCGATCAGCAGCTCATCCAGCCAGCCTTTAAAGGCCACGTCATAGGTGGTCTTACCCACGACAAAATTTGTCGCCTTCGCATTCAGTCCGGAACGGATGAATGACCCAGCCGGCGAACCATCCACATAGATGATCCGGGTCGTACCGTCCCACGTAACCGCCACATGATGCCATTGTCCGTCCTTCAGGTTCGTGGTCAATCCGCTCAGATCAAAATCGTTTCCAGAACCATACCAGTAGTTGTTCAGGCCATTCGCGCCGGACAGGCGAAAGTTGTTGCATTCGGTGGCGGCATTATTGCCCCAGCCGCAAAATCCTCCGTTACCCGGTGATCCATCGTCCTTAATCCACAGCGCGATCGTGTAGGGGGTACTGCCGACAGGCACCCCCGACGGGAACACGCTGCGGCTAAAGTGGCTGTTGCCGTCCAGATACACCGCCCCCCCCTGCCTGCCGTCTGTCGTAAAGGACGGCAAGCCCACAGCGGCCAGATCGTTGCCAAGTCCACTGCTGTCCAGCCCCAACGCCTCGGCACGATCGAAACGATAAAACGCTCTGACGCCTGGCGGAATCGGCATGAGCTTTAAGCTGCCACCTTCTATCCGCGTTACCCCTCCGTATCGGTTTGTACTCGACAGGGTCAGTGTGCCCAAACCACTTTTGACCAGATCGCCTGCGCCTGAAACCGGTGCGCACAAGGTCAGAGCTGTCCCATGGCCCGTCGCAACATTCACGCCGTTGGATAACACGATCGGCACGGCAATGGCGTGATTCCCGGCAGACACCTCGATAGACGGGAAATTGCCGGAATCACTCATTGAATCATCGATGACCAACACACTTTGCGGAACGTTAGAGCCGGCTTCAAGAAAACAGGGAGCGCCATTCGTTGCGCCGAATGTCAGCCAGCCGAGCTTGCGGTCGCCATCCAGCATGACCCGGCAGTAATTTCGAATCGTCACCGGAAAGACGGCCCAATCCGACGTGCCGTCCGGAACAACGCCGTTCCAGCTTTCTGGACTACCCCAACTTCCGCCGTCCTCAAGTCCCCACCGTTCCGGCTGCCGCAAGACGACATGGTCAAAAACTGCCGTGCCCTCGTTGTCGCTGAACGTGGCTTGCCACAACCCCACCTGAACCGGCAAACCATCCATATCATTTCTTACGGTGGAACGGATCTGTGACCACACTAAGCCATCGGTACTGCGATAGCTGGTGAAGGTGTTGCCGACACGTGCCAAACGCAACCAAGGCTGTAAACTTACAGGCGTACTCGTCGTGCTAGCACCGTTATCGGTATTGCGATGCCCTGTGTTGTTCGAGCTCTGAAAATGTTTGACCGCCACCCAGTCTTCACCTGGCCCAGCCGCCTCAAGGTCAGCCACACGCGCCATGATCCCCGCATCATGCCACTGAACGGTGTTCATGCTGACCACCCGCACCATGGCGTCGAAGTCTCCTGCGACAGTCTTGTAGAGTAGAATGCCGTCGTTATCCGCATTCTCCCAGTTGCCTCGGACAGACCGGAACGTAAGCCGTCCCGTATTCGCGGTGTCGGCGTCCGCGATGGACACCACGGCATCGCCACCGGTGACATTATAGAAGAACCCGTCCCAGACGGTTCCCTCCACACCGTCCATCAGATAGTCATGAGGGACGCTGAAATCGTCACGGTCCACCGCGCCACGCACGGTCATTCCCGCAACCAGAAACGCGAAACCGACCAGTTTCCATACCGCACTCGTTTTCATGACCTCTCCTTTGACTGTCACTCACCACTTGATAACCGCCATTCCAAAATACCGCCGGAGAACTCCGGCTTTAACTGCGCCTCAATCCGTATGGCCATCGCCATCACGGCATCAAATGTCACAGCATTAAATTTGTCTTTTTCTGTACCATATCCGGAGGCATTCGGCACCGGCTGCCAGACACTGCCGTCGTAATAGGTCAATCGCCACGATTGCGGCACCCGGCACCGGCCGACCCCCTCGTCATCAAACCAATAGACTTCAACCGCCGCCACTTTCTCCGGCTTGCTGAAATGATACTGGATCCACTCCGCGCTACCTGTGCGAGGCCACCAGGTGAAACGCGGCAAACCGAAATCACCTGACTTTGAGGGAATAACCTGGTCGTTGACTGCCGCCGTTGTATCGCTGCTGTACGTATGCGAGGCTGTGGTGCGCGCACGTCCGGACAACGTCGGATACGGCAACGGCGTGGCATGGGCCTCGGTCTCGGGGAGCCAGACCGCCATCGGATTCGCCCCCCGATGGCACCAGACCGCATACGGAATAGCGGTCAGCACCGTGTGACGAGTGTCCACGCGGCCTTGCTTGTCCCGGAACAGGGCTTTGCCCGTGCCGCGCAAAACGGTGATACCGCCCAACGCTTCCGGTCGGCGTTCCGGTGTCAACGTCGCATCAGGCGGCAACACGATTTGACTCACGCCGTCCGCGTGGTCAGCCCCTTCCAAACAATACACCAACGGGCCGCGTTCCAACGCCACACGCCCGCTGTTCGTCCGCACTTTCTCGTGTGCCGCGACGCGGCACACCGGCATCGGCAGGACCAGTTCCACAAGGTCACCGCGTGACCAGGTGCGTGAGATGCCGGCGAAACCTTTGTCCACTTTGTATGCGACAACCTGCCCATTCACACGAAGTACCGGATCAGGCGGCAGAGTGCCGGTCAACCGGTACAGATCGGTCGGAACTGGCTTGCCCCGCGCCCAACCCGGCACGCGCAACTTCATTTCCCAGTCACCCGATCCCTCAAGCACCTCGACACGGATAGTGCCATCCCATGGGTACTCGGTCGTTTGACGCAACTTGACCGACTCCCCTTCCAGGGCTATGTCTGCCGTACCGGGGAGATATAATCCGATCAAGATTGTATGTCCCTGCGTGGCGTAGGCAAAGCCCGGAACGGAGGGGATGAACCGCACGATGTTGACAGGACAACAGGCGCATCCTGTCCAAGGGAACCGCGTGTTGTGTCCTTTATTAAACAGGCGGACGCCGTCTGATTCCAGCGGATTGACATAGAAGAAACGGTCACCGCTCAACGAAACACCGGCCAAGACGCCATTGTAGATTGTTCTTTCCAACACATCCAGATACTTGCCGTCGCCGGTCAGCAAAAACAGCCTGTGGTTCCACAAGGCATTTGCGATAGCCGCGCAGGTTTCGTTGTACGATTCCGCATTCGGCAACTCATACGCCTCGCCCATTGCTTCGCCACCATGCCGGGCCCCCAGACCACCCGTAATCGCCATTTTCCGGCCCGCCATATCCTCCCACATCGCGGCAACCGCATTCCTGTAGGCCGTGTCGCCCAACAGTGCAGCGATATCGGTCATGCCGCTCAACATGTAGGCTGAACGCACCGCATGCCCAACGATCTCCCTCTGCTCAACCACCGGCTTGTGATTGGCGTATTGCGGCGTAATGATCCCCTTCCCGCGCCCCCGACACTCCAGAATATAACGCGCGAGATCCAGATATGTCCGCTTGCCGGTCACCCGGTACAACTTCACCAGTGCAAGTTCGATCTCCTGATGGCCGGAGGGAATATCCAGTTTTCCGGGGCCCCAGACCGAAGCCACAAGATCCGCACTCTTGATCGCCACGTCGAGTAGCGTACGTTTACCGGTCGCCTGATAATGCGCAACCGCCGCCTCATACAGATGGCCGACGTTATACAGCTCGTGGCTGTCGCCGTAGTTCCCCTTTAACCCGCCGCAGTCATTCAGCCACCGTTTCGGGCTGGCGATCCCTGGCGGGTTGTCGGGATGGATGGTACGCGCCGTATACAGATACCCGTCCGGTTCCTGCGCGGCTGCGATTTTGGCGATCAAGGCGTCCAGATACGCGTCCAGCTTCGGATCCGGCGCCAGAGCGAGACAATAGGCGGCACCCTCAATCACTTTGTAAACATCCGAATCGTCAAACGGCGTCCCGCGGAACTTCCCCGGCATCAAACGACCGGCTTTCGCAAAGTTATCGATGCGTCCTGTCTCCTCACATTTATTGAACGCATACCAGACGGTCACGGCATGGTTGGTCTCAAGCCGATCCCGCCAGAAACCGGCCCCCAGCCGGACCGTCGTGAACGGCAACGGACGCACCGGATAATCCTTCCCGCCTTGCGCCCGGGCAACCCAAGCCAACAGAACCAGCCACACACCCCATTTCACATTTTTCATGACGATTCCCCTTGCATGCCCGTTACTGTATCCAAGAACGCGAGAATCGTCATGTCACATAATCATGTGACCGCTTTTACACGTTACCACGTCCTTGAAAAATCCTGACGGCTTCGATACGGCTGTGCACGTGAAGCTTCTCGTAGATACGCTTGATGTGCGTGCAGATTGTGTTGACGGAGATACTCAGGATTTCAGCAATCTGCTTGTAGGCATGTCCCTCTGCCAGCAGCTTGACGATTTCCGCCTCACGCGGCGACAGCCCCTGCATCCCTGTCATCTCGCCCTTGCCACTCGCTGACGACTGCTGAAAAAATTCGACCAGTTTTCTGGCCACACTCCCGGAGATCGGCGATCCCCCCTGGTGTGCCTCACGAATCGCCTCCCGCAAACGAGCTGACTCGACCCGCTTGACCAGATAGCCGAATGCGCCGGCGGCCAATGAACGGAACACGTCATCATCATCTTCGTACGCCGTCAACATCACGGCCTTGGCCGATGGCAGGATCTCGCGAAGCCGACTCACGCACTCGACGCCGTTCATCCCCGGCAGACGGATATCCATCAGCACGACATCAGGCCTGTCCTGCAAAACGCCCTTCAAAGCCGCCTCGCCGCTGCAGTACCCTGCGACAAAACGCATTCCGGGGCTCCGATTCAGGAACGCGCCCAGCGTTTGCCGCAACTGTTCGTCATCTTCCACGACGGCGACCCGGATGGGCATCTCAGCGACAACGCCTTTACTTTGCGTCACTTCAGTGGAAGTCTTCATTCCCGCACCTCCTTGTCCACCGGCATTTCAAAGACGAGACAGGTCCCGTTTGCACGCTTGCTCTGCATGAACATCTGACCTCTGGCCGCCTTCATGCGCTCCTGCATATTGCGGATGCCCTCGCCAACTTCGCCGATCTCGTCCAGATCGAATCCCTGGCCATCATCCGTTACTTCTACGCGCAAACAGCCGCCCCTGAGCATGACATTGATGGTCACTTGACGGGCACTGGCATGTTTGAGCACGTTGTTGAGCCCTTCTTTGACGGCCAGAAACATCTGGTGCCTGCAACGCGGGTGAAGCGGCATGTCCGGCAGATCATTCGGCAAATAGCAGAGGCATCTCACCTCCGTCTTAGCGAAAAATTCCTCAGCGTATTTGCACATGTAATGCGAGAGCCGGCGGACCGTATCATTACGGGGACTCACTGACCAGACGATCTCGTCGAAAGCCCTGTGCGTCAACCGCGCCGCACCGGCCATCTCCTCAACCACGCGGCGCAGTACCGGATTGTCTTTGGCGTCTTCAGCCGCCATGTCGCCCAATAACGCCAGTTTGGTCAACTTGGCCCCGATCTCATCATGCAGATCACGGGCGATCCGCGCACGCTCATTGGACAACTCCTCGCGACGCGCGGCAGCGAGCAGCCGCTGACGCATCCGACGCCGTTCAGAAAAAACAGCCGCGCCTGCCAACACACATCCCCCGATAAACAAACAGGCGAGTTTGAACCAGACCGTCTCCCAAAAAAATGGCTTGATCTCCCACTCCGCCGTCGCGCCATCCATGTTCCAAACACCGTCGCCATTGCATGCCATGACACGAAATCGATACGACCCCGGCGGCAATCGCTCAAACCGGACACGACGAGTCTCGGTCCACGCGCAATGCTGGACGACGGGGCCCTTCAGCTCATATCGGAACCCGACACGTTCTGGCGCCGTAAAATCAAGTGCCGTGTAGCCGACCATCACGTCGCGCGGCGCATCCGGCAACCCGGTGTGCAGACGATCCGTGACGCGCGGCCTCACCAATCGGCCAGCCCCCACCGCCGTCACACGCACTTCCGGTGCAGGCCGCAACGGCGGCAACGCACGTGTCTCGACCGTGTAGAGCCCCTCTGCGGTCGGAAACCACAACCGATCATAGTGCGGATCATGCACCGGGAAAAAAACGCCGCCCACGCACGCCTTGTCGCGTCCAAACCCTGCCTCCGTCCCGAACGTCCGTACGGCCAATCGCGCTGCGCGTCCGTCGGCCACCGCCGCCAAATCTCGTTTTTCGATGCGCATCAGGCCATCAGCAGAACCGATCCACAGCCCGCCGCCCGCATCCTCAGCAATCTGACGCACCGATTCGTTCCAGAGCCCATGCTCACGACGAAACACAAACTTGCTGCCGTTCGCCCATCGCGCCAACCCCGATTGTCCCCCGATCCAGAGCACCCCATCGCTGTCGCGATACAACGTCCGAACGGCACGCCCCGGCAACGCCGTATCCGGCAGGAAGTCGTCGCGTACGCCTGAATACAAAACGGCGAGGCCCAGACTTTCATGCCCCACCCACAGAACTCCATCACGTTCTAGCCACAAAGACAAAACAGGATCTACCGGCCACGCCAACTCCTCAAAATGCCCCTTGTCAGGATCTTGTGTCAACAACCCTCGGGATGTCGCCACCCACAAAGGCACGCCCCCCAACCCCGCAATCGCGTGCACCGCCCCGGCGTTCGCACTGTCGATCCGTTCGGCGGCCGACCCGGATACTCTCCACACGTTCCCGTCCGCCCCCCCACACCACACAGTACCGCCGGATTGGACGTATAACGCCTGCGGAACCACGCGTGCAAAATCAGAATCATTGATACGCTGCGGCTCCAGTCTGATCCAGTTACCCACCGCAAGTCCACCTGTGTGCAACCCCGCCCACGCGCGGCCATCTGACTCGACCCACACCGCCGAGACTCTACGATCCGCCAAGCCCCGTATCGGCACAGGGCGCAATACGCGCCGACTGATGCGGATAAGTTGCCCAGACGTCGCCAGCCAAACATTGCCCTCCCGGTCTCTCGCGAAATCCAACACGGGCGTTGCCCCATACGGGAAACCCGAACCGTGCCCATGCCACGTGCCGCCGGCAAACACATCGATACCGGCATCATGCCCGAGCCACAAGGTTTTGTCCGGCATCGCCAACAGGCAACGGGCCGACACCGCTCCCTCCATCGGCATCCGTTCCCATCGTTCGCCGACACGACGCATGCACACAAACGAACCGTGAGCCACCAGCGCGCCATCTGCGTCAATGCCGAGTACCCACTCAGAACGGATGCCGGTCATGCGCTCCGGCGGCTGCCCCGATTCAGGTACCCAACGCCATAACCCGTACCCCACCGCCATCCATAAGGTTCCGCCATCACACACGACCATCTGGCGTACACCGACCGATTCTTCCGGAAAAGCTGACGCATCCAACACGGCTTTGACATCACCGTTATGCCAGGCGAAGACCCGGCGCTCTTGCGAGAAATACACTGTTCCGTCGGCCGTTTCAGCCACGGAAGTGACACGCCCGCGCGGCACGCCGCCCTTTTCGCTCTGCCACCACACGCCCTTCTCATGACGCACAACGCCCAGATAACCGAACACCCAGACGCCGCCCCGGCTGTCCTGAAAGACCCCTTCGTTTCGTCCCACCGCTGTCTGCGACGGCAGCGCCACGTTCGCAAAACCCCGCCCGTCGAACCGCAGCAGAGAACGCGCCGTCACCACCCACAGATATCCGTCCTGCCCCTGGATTACGCCGCAGACTTGGCTGTCGGACAATCCGTCATCAAGCCCCCAACTTGTGCTTGTGTAGTCATTCGCGAAAGCGGGAGCCAGCAACGATGGCTCAGCTTGCACATCGCGCACAGCCAGCGCGACAACGGCACAGATCCATAGTATGACGAGTGTACGCACGAATGCATTAGCCTCAGCGACAGCCGCCGCGATGTCGCGCCGCACAGGTCACCGATCCCCCGCGCCACACATTGCCGCGTTCCTGCGGATCACCTGAACAGGTTCAGGAAGGGGCAGCCGCCCTTGCCCAGATCGATCACGCTGACCGTGTGCACGCTGTCGTTCGCCGTATTCAGTAATCCCGGGAACGTCATGTCGAAATTCACGACGAGCAGCTTGTCGCCCCACACCATCGGCTCGCACGGCTGATCCAGCAGGCCGTCGGCGCCGTCGGTGTCGCCATTCTCCCACAACAGCCCCAGCGTCCCGGCCTTGATGTCCCAGTAGCGCACCGCGTTGCGTTCGGAATCGGTGATGATGATCCAGTCCTTTTTCGCGTAATAGCAAATCCCGTCGCAGCACGGGAAAACGTTAGGGTCATGGATCAGGGTCTCGGGCTTGGCGTACGAACCGTCGCGCTGCAGACGCATGATGTAGAAATGTCCGTCGCCGAAGTTGCCGGTGTAGATGTTGCCATCCTTGTCGAAACACATGCCGTCGGCGGCGGCCGCGTCCTTGCGGTGCGGCAGCGGGGCGGTCTCCGTGACGCCCAGGCAGTAGGGATCCTGCTGCCATTGGGCTTTCGGCAACAGCCGCGCGGGACGCTCCTTGAACGCGCTGATCGGCACGCGGTAGACCCCGCCGAGGTTCCTGCCTTCGAGGTCGAAGAAGGTGTCGGTGAAGTAGATGGCGTTACCGCGCGCGCGCAATGCATTGGCGAGCTTGATGTTCTCAACCACCGGCTCGATGCGCAGCGGCTCGCCGCGCTTGTCGATCACCACGCGCATCACGCGCGACTTGTAGTTCTTGTCATTGAAATACTGGTTGTCGCAATAGTAGAGGTGGCCGTCCTCCGCGAACTCCATGCCCATCGGCGCGCCGCGTCCGGTCTCCGGATGGATCAGCCCCGTCACGAAGATTGACCATTGCCCGGTCCGCTTGTCCATCTTCATGATGGCGCCCGGATAGGAGGCGTCCACAAAATTCGGGGCGGCCATATAGATGTTGCCGTGACGGTCCTGCGCCAAGCCGTCCGGCGTGTTGACGTGCTCGCCGAACTGCCTGAAGAGCTTGGAACGGTACTGCTCCTGCACCGCGTCTGCGGCATTCGCCGCCCGCATCGCCGTCACCGCCGCCAATCCGCAAAACACGCCTGCCCACACCGTACTGCGCTTCATGCTGGTCTCCTTCCCCTGCCTTATCCGGCCGTCACATGTCTGAAACGGAATCATTCCTGCCCGTTTCCGATTGAGTGCCTGGAACTATACCACGCAGTTGTTTTTCTGACAACCGAAGCCTCAGCGTGGATCAGGGCGAACATCCCGACGTCTTGACAGGCATACGTCAGCACCAGATAATCCGGCAAATGATCGTGGAGGATAAAGAATGGGCTTTCTGATCGGTATCGACTGCGGCGGCACCGCCACGAAAGCGGCCGTCTTCGACCTGAAGGGCCAGACGCTCGGCACGGCGACACGCAACGTGCAAGTCCTTGAGCCGCAGCCCGGTTGGTCGGAACGCGACATGGAGGCGATGTGGCGCGACACCTGCGCGGTGGTGCGCGAAGCGCTGGCCGCCGCACACCTTCCCGGCGACGCCGTGGGCGGTGTCGCCTGCACCGGGCACGGCAACGGCCTGTATCTGATCGACGCGGACGGCCGGCCGGTGCGCCACGCGATCAACTCCACCGACCAACGCGCCGCAGACATCGTTCGGGAATGGCAGGCACAAGGACTCGATCAGCAGGTTCTGCCGCTGACCGCCCAATCCCTCTGGGCCGCGCAGCCGAACGCCCTGCTCGCCTGGCTGCAAACACACGAGCCGCAAGGCCTCGCGCGCGCACGCCACCTGCTGATGGCCAAGGACTACATCCGTTTCCGCCTGACCGGCGTCGCGACCATGGAAGAGACCGACATGAGCGCGACCAGCCTGATGAACGTGCCCGAAGGAACCTACGACGACCGGTTATTGGCATGGTTCGGCATCCCCGATGTAAAGCGTCTGTTGCCGCCGCTGGTCAGAAGCGCCGAAATCTGCGGCACCGTGACCCCGGCCGCCGCTGCCGCGACCGGCCTGCGCGCCGGCACGCCGGTCGCCGGCGGCATGTTCGACATCGACGCCTGCGGACTCGCTTCTGGCTGCATCGACGACCAGCCGCTCGTGATGGTCGCCGGCACCTGGGCCAACAACCAGTACATCGCCCGTCAGCCGCTGATCGACCGCGACCTGTTCATGACCTCGCGCTACTGCATACCCGGCTGGTTCCTGATGCTGGAAGGCAGCCCCACCGGTGCCGGCAATCTGGACTGGTTCGCGCGCGAATTCCTAGGCGATACCCAGACCCTGTTGGCGCAGACCGGCGGAGAATCCCTTTTCACTTGGGCGGACCGCAGTGTGGAACAAACCCCGCTCAATCCGGACACCCCCCTGTTCCTGCCCTTTCTTTACGGTTCCAACCTCGGCCATCCTGCGCAAGCCTGCCTGCTCGGCATGAGGGGACGGCATACCCGCGCCGATGTGCTGCACGCCGTGTACGAGGGATGCATCTTCGCGCACAACCGGCACGTGCAGCGGCTGTATGCGTTTCGTGCGCCGCCCGCGACGATCCGGCTCACCGGCGGCGCGGCACGCAGCAAGGTGTGGTCTCAGATGTTCGCCGATGTCCTTCAGGTGCCGGTTGAGATCCCCGCCGGGCAGGAGCTCGGCGCTTTGGGCGCCGCCATCGCGGCGGCCGTCGCCTGCGGAAGTTACGCCTCGCTCGAAGAGGCCGCGCGCGGCATGACCAGCATCGAGCGGACACATGAGCCCGACCCCACGCGGGGCGCCCTGCACGCCGCGCGTTACGCGCGCTACAGTGAGGCCTGCCGTCTGCTCCGCCCCCTCTTCACCGCATGAGCATGCCGCCGGTCACGTCCAGCGTCGTTCCGGTCATGTAGTCGGCGGCGGCCGAGGCCAGAAACACCACGGCATTGGCGATATCCTCCGGCTCCGCGATGCGGTTGAGCGGGATGCGGTTCAGATATTTGTCAAGATTCGCCGCGAGCTTGTCCGCCACCATTTCGGTCCGCACCATGCCCGGCGCCACGGCATTGACGTTTATGCCTTTGGCCGCCACTTCGCGCGCTATGGCGCGGGTCATCGAAACCAGGGCGCCTTTACTCGCGTCGTACGGCAGATGTCCGGAAGTCGACCCCAGAAAGGCCGCCTGCGAAACCAAGTTTACAATCTTACCCTTGCGGCCCGCCGACAACAAACGACGCACATGTTCTTTACATGCAATGAAAGTCCCCGTCACATTGATCCTAAAAGTCTTCTCCCACTCTTCAACACTGTATGACTCGATCGGACCGCCGGGACAATAAGCCGCGTTGTTGACCAGAATATCCACCGGCCCCAATCGATCTTCCAGTCGATCGAACATGCCGGTAATCTCACCCGTCCGTTCCAGGTCGGCCCTCAACACCACAGCCTCCACCCCGAAATCCCGCTCGATTCCAGCCGCCACATCTGCCGCCTTTTCTGGACTGCCGGAACAACCCACGCCCACGCGCGCGCCCTCAGCGGCAAGCCCGCGGCAAATCGCCGCGCCAATCCCGCGTGAGCCGCCGGTCACCAGCGCCACCCTGCCCTGTAAATCCAGCTTCATAAACAAACCTCGCAGTCATTACTCACGCACATTAATGCCTTGCCGGCCGACAAAGCCAATAAAAAAAGTTGTTTCTCACACGAAGCCACGAAGGGCACGAAGGTGGATGCCGTTTTAAAAGAAGCCTTTGCGGCCTTTGTGCCTTTGTGTGAGATTGAATGGGGTTGCGGGCCCCTAGCCCGCGTCAGGACTCAGGGCCCAGGACGCAAGACCCATTACTTTTTACCTTGTTCCCAGCACGACCCGCAACGCCGCGCCCTGCTCCATCAAGCCGAAAGCCTCGTCAAAACGTTCCAACGGTAACGTGTGCGTGATCAGCCTGCCCAACAGATCCCGCTCCCCGGCGAGCAACCGCACCGCCTCCTTCACATGTTCCGGCGTGGAGTCGCTGCTGCCGACCACCCGCAATTCGCCGTAATGGATCAACCGGCTGTCAACGTTCAGCGTACTTCCTCCCGCCGGTAACGAGGCAAAGAGACATACCGTGCCACGCTTGCGGACAAGCGCCAGTGCCTGCTCTTGCGGCTGCGCCGCCGGCGCCGCCACGATCACGATATCCGCGCCCAGTCCGTCGCTCTCGTCTTTCACAATTTGCGTCAGATCCTCACAGGCCGGATTGACCATCCGGTCAAACCCAAAGGCGGCGCACTGCGCCAAGCGGGCGGGATTGATCTCGGAAACGATCACCTTGGCCGCGCCCGCCGCACGCGCCGCAAGCCCGTTCAAAATACCCATCGGCCCCGCCCCCATCACCAGCACTGTGTCACCGTCAGACACCCCGCTGTTCCGGCAGGCGTTCACCGCACAGCTCAAAGGCTCGGCCAACGCCGCACGCGCGGCAGCCACCCCCTCCGGCACCCTAATCACATGGCCGCCATGCACAGCCAGCGCAGGAATCGCCACGTACTCCGCCATGCCACCGTCGTACGCGAAGCCCATCGGCCGCACCTCCACGCACAGGTTTCGCCAGCCGTTCCGGCAATACGCGCACTCGCCGCACGCCACGGACGTCGCCATCACCACCCGGGCGCCGGGCTCAAAATCCGTGCCCGCGCGATTCTCCACGACCACACCGCAAAACTCGTGCCCCATCACCACCGGCGGACGCATGCGAGGATTTCCGCTGCGGAACGCCTTCAGATCCGACCCGCACACGGCGCAGACCTCGACCTTGACCAACAGGCCGCCGTCGCCACAAAGCGGCACGGCGACCGGCTCCACCTTCACGTCCATCGGGCCGTGATACACCACGGCGCGCATCATATCGCTCACTATCGTAATCCTCTCAGCACCTCGACTCAATACCCGTCTCCGGCCGGCGCGCCGTCGAGAATCTTGTCGGCCGAACCCACACCCAAACGGTCCGCGCCCATCTTGACGAACATCACAGCGCGATCCCAGTCACGGATGCCGCCCGAGGGTTTGACCTTGGCACGGCCAGCACAGGTCTTCAGCATCACCTCGACCTGCTCGACCGTCGCGCCGTCGCCGTTGAAGCCAGTAGAGGTCTTGACGAAGTCGGCACCCGCCGCGATAGAGATCTCGCAAGCCTTCGCCACCTGCTCCAACGTCAGCAGGCACGACTCCTGGATCACCTTCACTAGCACGCCCTTGGGCTTGGCCACGGCGACGACCGCTTCGATGTCGCGCTTCACGTAATCATAGTCGCCCGAGAGGAACTTGCCGATGTTCATCACCATGTCCAGCTCGTCCGCGCCATCCTCGATCGCCAGCCGGGCTTCGAGCGCCTTCACCTCAGAACGGCTGGCGCCATGCGGAAAACCGATCACGACGGCGACGGTCGTGCCGGAATCTTTGAGCAACGCAGCGGCCAGCGCCGCGTCGGTGGGCCGCACGCACAGGTCGCCGATCCCGCGAGCCGCACACATCGCCGCGTTCCTGCGGATGTCGTCATCGGTCATCGCCGGCTTCAGCACCGCATGGTCCATCATCTTCGCCACAGCCTCTTTCGTGATCGCTTGGTCACTCATTTATCGTTTCCCTTTTGAAATCCGGACTCGAGACCCCGGCCCCAGAACTCAATCCAAAATCGCCAATCGCTAATCGCCAATCGCCAATCGCTAATCGCCAATCTCAATGCATCTCCCGCCCGCCGGTGATATTGATCGCCTGGCCGGTCATGTAGTCCGCACCGGACGAACAGAGGAAGACGGTCACATCCACCACATCCTCGATGCTGGCCAAGCGGCCGAGCGGCACCTTGGAGGTGAACTGCTTCACGACCTGCGCGCGCTCCTGCTTCAGGTTGTCGATGTAGTTCGACGACATGAAGGTCCAGACGCCCGTATTGTCCGTGATACCGGGACAGACGCAGTTCACGTGAATGCCGTCCTTGGCGAATTCATACGCCAGCGACTGCGTCAGCGTGATGATCGCGCCCTTGGCCGCCGAGTAGTGGCTGCACAGCGCCGAACCGGTCTTGCCGGACTTCGAGGCGAAGTTCACGATTTTGCCGGACTTGCGCGCCTTCATCAGCGGCGCCGTGTGCTTGATGAAGAAGAAGGTGCCTTTGCAGTTGACCGCGAAGACAAAATCCCACTCTTTCTCGGTGATCTCCTCGATCGGCTTCTGTCCCGCCACGCCCGCGACATTCACCAGAATATCGAGCTGTTGGCCGAAGCGCTCAGACGCCGCGTCCACGACAGCCTTGACCTGCGCCTCGTCCGTCACGTCGGCGGCCCTGCCGGCCGCGTCGTATCCTGCGGTCGCCAACTCCGCCACAGCCGCGTCCACCTGATCCTGTTTGAGATCGGTGACGAACACCCGCGCACCGCACTGGGCCAGTCCCTGCGCGACGCCCTTGCCGATCGCGCCTGCCGCGCCGGTCACCAGCGCTGTCTTGCCCTTGAAATCCAAGAAATTCCGCATGATTCCACCTTTTTGTGGAGTGCGGGAGCTCGCTCCCGCTTTCCAAAGCGGCGGCCTGCCGCCGCACTCCAAAATACGCCTGCGCTTACCTATAACTTGAGAGTTGAGCGTTGAACGTTGAAAGTTGAGCGTTGAAAGTTCCCCCGCGATCATTCGCGGCAAAGCCGCGCGGCGAGCTTGCCTCCAGCCGCTGATTACCCGCTACCTGAACAGGTTCAGGAACGGGCATCCCCCCTTATCCAGATCGATCACGCTGACCGTATGCACGCTGTCGTTCGCCGAATTCAGCAGCCCCGGAAACTTCATGTCGAAATTCACGACGATCAGCTTGTCGCCCCACACCATCGGCTCGCACGGCTGATCCAGCAGACCGTCGGCGCCGTCGGTGTCGCCATTCTCCCACAACAGCCCCAGCGTCCCGGCCTTGATGTCCCAGTAGCGCACCGCGTTGCGTTCGGAATCGGTGATGATGATCCAGTCCTTTTTCGCGTAATAGCAAATCCCGTCGCAGCACGGGAAAACGTTAGGGTCATGGATCAGGGTCTCGGGCTTGGCGTACGAACCGTCGCGCTGCAGACGCATGATGTAGAAATGTCCGTCGCCGAAGTTGCCGGTGTAGATGTTGCCATCCTTGTCGAAACACATGCCGTCGGCGGCGGCCGCGTCCTTGCGGTGCGGCAGCGGGGTGGTTTCCGTGACGCCGATGCAGTAGGGATCCTGCTGCCATTGGGCTTTTGCCAGCAGCCGCACGGGGCGCTCGTTGAAGGTGCTGATCGGCACGCGGTAGACCCCGCCGAGATTCTTGCCTTCGAGGTCGAAGAAGGTCTCGGTGAAGTAGATGGCGTTGCCGCGCACGCGCAGCGCGTTGGCGAGCTTGATGTTCTCCACCACCGGCTCGATGCGCTGGGGCTCGCCGTTCTTGTCGATCACCACGCGCAGCACGCGCGACTTGTAGTTCTTGTCACCGAAATACTGGTTGTCGCAATAATACAGGTGACCGTCCTCGCCGAACTCCATGCCCATGGGAAAACCGCGCCCGGTTTCGGGATGGTTCAGCCCCGTCACAAAGACCGACCAGCTCCCGGTCCGTTTGTCCATCTTCATGATCGCGCCCGGATACGAGGCATCCACAAAGTTCGGGGCGGCCATGTAGATGTTGCCGTGCCGGTCCTGCGCCAGCCCGTCCGGCGTGTTGACGTGATCGCCGAACTGCTTGAAGAGCCGGGGCCGATACTGCGCGTTCACCGCGTCCGCCGCCTCCGCCGTCTGCATTGCCGCCGCCGCCAGCCCGCAAAACACGCCTGCCCACATCGTACTGCGCTTCATGATGGTTTCCTTTCCCTGCCTGTGCCCGGTCATTGCATGCCGAAAAAATTCATCTCCGGCCCGTTGCCGATTGAATGTTCGAGACTATACCACGCTGTCGCCATTCTGACAACAGGGACCCTCTTTTTTATTTTTTATTTTTTTCTTATTGCTTTCGGAAATATTATTTATTATTTTCGCTTTGTTATCTTGTGAACAGGCCGTTGACGATGACAAAACAATACACACGGATCTTGCCGGCGCTGTTGTGCGCCGCATGGGCATGCGCAGCCGAACAAAAAACCGCGCTCACCTGCGATGTCGCCGTCATCGGCGGCGGCAGCGCCGGATTCGCGGCGGCATGGTCTGCCGCGCATCTGGGATCATCGGTTGTACTGATCGAGAGAGAGTCCATGCTGGGTGGGACCTCGACCCTCGGCGGCGTCAACAACTGGGAGCCGGGCATGGGTGGCACCGGCGTGCCCTACCGCGTCTACCAGCGTCTGCGGCAGATCCCCGGCGCGGCCGGCGTCTACCGCTTCGACCGTCATCTCTCCTGGCGCAAGCCGTGGGAAAAATACACATTCCCGGGCGGCATGATCGAGACCGATCCGTGTGTCTCCTACGCCCACACCCTGCGCCGCCACGGCCCCGGCAAGGGCAACGAGGCGTGGTTCCGCGAGCACTGCCGCGGCGTGATCTTCGAGCCGGACGCCATGGCGGAAACCATGCTGGCGATGCTGAACGAGACCGGACGTTGCCGCGTTCTGCTCAGAACCGCCTTCGTCGCCGCCACGCATGAGAACGGACAGGTCAGCGCGATCACGCTCAGCGACGGCACGACCGTGCGCGCCAAAATCTTCATCGACGCCACCGATGCCGCGCTCTGCGCCCGGCTCGGCTGCGAATTGATGACCGGGCGCGACCGCCGCACCGACTTCAACGAGCCCGGCGCGCCGCCTGAACCAGTCATGCGTCTCAACGGCGCCACCCTCATATACCGCATTACGCCGATCGGCAAAAAAGATCCTGACCTGATCGAACCGCTGCCTGCGGACATTCCCGAGAAATGCTGGTGGCGAGGCGGCTTCCCGGTCGGCTTCGTGGGCGAATATCCGAAAGGCGACCGCTTTATCAACATGCTGCCGACCATGCGTGGCGAGGAGTATCTTGAGTTAGGCCCTGAGAAAGCGTATGCGGAGTGCCGCCGGCGCGTGCTGGCCCACTGGCACTGGTATCAGAAGAATTATGACGAGTTCCGCCGCTTCCGGCTGAAATCGATCTTTCCCGTCATGGGCGTGCGCGAGACCCGCCGTGTGCGCGGCGAGTATGTGCTCAACCAGCGCGACCTGATCGCGACGCTTGCCAATCAAAAGCACGACGACATCATCGCCATCGCCGACCACCCGATGGACAACCACGGCGGCGGCGGCCCGGGCGGCGAGTTGAAAGGCCCTTACGGCATCCCCTACCGCTGCCTGTTGCCGTTGAAAACCGCGAATGTCCTGATCGCTGGGCGGGCCGCCAGCTTCAGCGCCATTGCGGCGTCAAGCTGTCGCCTTTCCCGTACCATGATGCAGCTCGGGCAGGCGGCCGGCACGGCCGCGCATCTGTCGTGCGCAGATAACGTCCCGCTACGCAAGGTGCAGGCTGCAGAAATCCGCCGCGTGATGTCGGAGCATATCGACCAGTTTGTGCCGAAGTGTGAGTGAAAACGCATGCGCAATGCAGATGACGGACATTCAAGTTGACCACAAGGAGTGAAAATCATGAAATCCGTGTTAATCGTTAGTTCGATAGCCGCCGTATTTTGTCTGGGTGCCGCAGCGGCCACACAGCCTGACGCCTTGGACGGACTGGCCTTCTGGGTCAGGGCCGACACCGGCGTGACGACCAACGCCTCGGGCAATGTCACGGAATGGGCCGACCAGTCCGGCCGCGTCAACCACGCGGTTGCGGCAGATGCTGCCGCGCCGCAATTCGTCGCGGTCGAATCGGAACTCAACAGCCGTCCCACCCTGCGCTTCAACGGCACCAGCCAGCGCATGACAATCGCGAACCGCATTCTGACCAACGGCATCGAGGGCTGCACCGTCATCGCCATGGCCAAGGCCACCAAGATCGAGGACTCCACGATCATCGGCATGCGCACGGGAGGGGGTAATCCCTTTTTTCAGTTGGATACGGACAACACCGGAAAACCGCGGTTCATCGTCCGCAACTCGGCCGGCGCCACGGCCAACGCCGTCGGCCCTCAGGCCCGCACGAACATCTGGGGCATGTATGCGGGGCGCTTGTTCAGAGGTCCAGACACGGTCTGGAGCAACCGCCTCTACTTCAGCAGCTCCACGTTTGAAGCGGGCGCGGCAGCGAACTTTGGCACCAGCACCGACCTGACCTCCGGCGATCAATACATCGGCGGCCTGTCGTTCGTGTACTGGTAAGGCGACATCGCCGAAATCATCATCTATGAACGTTCACTGAGCGAGACTGAACTGAGTGGCATTCTGGATTATCTGGTGGCCCGCTACAAAATGAGCCGGAATGCCCCTCTGCCCAAAATTATCGAGGATATTCCGGGCTTAAACTTGTGGCTGCGAGCAGATGCCTTCGCCTATAACGACCGCTTCGCAAACGATGCGGCCGGGCATGGCATAGTCGTAGGCCTGTGGAGCGATGCCTCTGGGCATGACCACGATGCGGTCGCCCGGAACACCCCGACGCTGGTCACGAACATGGTCAACGGTCTGCCGGCACTGGGCTTCACGTATAACGGTGGGGACAGTTTCTATCTTGAGAACCCGATCACGACCGATCCGCGCCAGCTTACGGTTTTCACCGTCTTTCGGCAGTACCCCGGAGACACTGCGGCGAACATGCTATTCACGCACCGCAGCACCTCTGTTCCCTTGGTTCAAACATCTTTCTTGGATGCGACCAACGCGATGTTACAGGTACGCGGCAGCGGCAATGTGCTACGCAACATAACAGCATCCGGTCTGCTCACCAACGGATCATACAACGTGGCCATGTTCCAGTTCGACGCGGTCAATGACTATCACGCGGTCTCCGTCAACGGTGGCCCGGAAACGGTCGACACCTATGATTTCGGCAATCAGACTTTTATCGCCGACACCCAGCGCATCGGGTATTACTCTGTGGATGGCGGCGGCGGCTTGTACATGCGCGGCTATCTCGCAGAAATTCTTGTATTCGAAGGTGTCTCACTGACGCGCAAGGAAAAGAACGCGATCGGCTTCTATCTTGAGCAGAAATACGGACTCGATACGGGCTACACGCCGACCGGCACGCTCATCCGAATCCAGTGAGGTGTTGCCCGGATGGGCGAGTGTGGGAAAGACGGCAAGCCCGTGGAGCCCTTGAGGAGTAATCTTGAAGACTGTTCTCTTGCCAGCAGCATTGCTCTTGTGCGGCGTCGGCTACGCCGCCACCAACAACCCTGCGACCGACTGGTTCAGCCGCGCGGGGTACGGCGTGTTCGTGCACTACCTGAACGAGCTTCAGAACAACGCGGACACGATCCAGAGCCTCGGACGTTCGACCACTTGGGATGAGTGTGTCAGGGAGTTCGACACGGAACGGTTCGCCTCCGCCATGGCCGAGGCCGGCGCGGGTTACGTGATCTTCACCACGCATCAGCGCACGCGCTTCCTGATCGCGCCGAACGCGACCTTCGACCGCATCACCGGCTACCGGCCCGGCGAGGCCTGCGCCACACGCGACCTGATTGAGGATCTCTACCAGTCGCTCAGCAAGCGCAACATCCCGCTGATGCTCTATTGGACCGGCAACGGCCCCTCGTCGGACGCTCAGGCCAATGCCGCCATGGGCTGGAGTACCCCCATCCACGATGCCTGGATTGAAAAGTGGGCGGCCATCACTGAGGAATACGGCCGCCGTTACGGCGAGAAAGTCGCGGGTTGGTGGGTGGACGGCTGCTATGCCAAACACGGCAACCTGGGGTACAACGACGCCAAGCTTGCGCCTTTGGTGCGTGCCCTCAAGGCCGGCCATCCCGGGCGTATCATCGGTCTCAACCCAGGCGTGGAACTGTCGGCCTATTCCGTCCACGACGATTTCACGGCGGGCGAGCAGAACGCCTTTCTTGAACTTCCCACGTCACGCTGGCTAGACGGCAAGCAGTGGCATGTGCTCTCGTACCTCGGACCGGAGCGCTCCAACAATTACCTCTCCGCCGGCTGGGGCGAACCGGGCTCCAAATACAGCAAGCGGGAGATGGCCGAATACGTCCGTGCCGTCCATCAGAAGGGCGGTGTGGTTTCCATCGATGTCTTGCTTTTCCGCGACGGAGGGATCGACCGTTCCCAACTTGAAGTGCTGAAGGCCATCCGTCCGGCACTTATCCTCCAAAAAAATCTTTCTCCGATCCCTCCCGGCAATCTGGCGTTCGGCAAACCCGCACGGTTGCTGAGCCTGGACGGCCAGCGCGTACTGCCGGCCAATGGCGGCGTGATGAAGCCTGATCTCGGCGTGGACGGTTATCCCGGCACCGCCGCGCGCGCCGGCATGGAGTGGCCGTGGAGCTACGAAGTCGATCTGCTGGACACCTACGCGGTACGACGCGTCAAGGTTGTCTACGGGCGCCAAGCCTTCGCCACACGCGCATGTATCCGTGTGTCGCAGGACCGCCAAACTTGGCAGACAGTCGCCACTGCTGAGACACCGGATGGCCAACCTTTTACTGCCGACTTCGATCCGGTGAAAACCCGTTACGTGCGTGTTTGCGCACTCAAACCCGACGAGGCCGGACAGCCCGGCGGGCAGATGTCAATAGGCGAACTGGAAGTGTATGAATGATCCTGTTTTCAACCACACTTAACCGTTACCTTGACCCGACTATTCTTGCCCGGCTCACTTCCATTCTCGTGATCCGCGTATTGGTTACCGCCCTGTCAGCGGCAGCCGCCGTTCCCCTTGAGCGGCGTGCCGACCTGCTCGTGGTCGGGGGCACAGAATCCGGCTGCGCCGCCGCCGTGCAGGCCGCGCGTATGGGTGTCACCAATATCGTATTGGTCAACGACATCGAATGGTTGGGCGGCCAATTCTCGGCTGAGGCGCTCGGTGCCATCGATGAAAACCGCGAATCCGGATACAACGGCACTGTGCCGATCCCGCGCAGCGGGCTTTTCCGCGAGGTCATCGAACGTATCGAAACGTTGAACCGCAACAAATACGCGGGCATCGCCCGCCCCGGCAACACGCTGGTGATCACGACCAGCCGTCCGGCCGATTCCGAACAGGTGTTCCGCGAACTGCTCGCCCCTTACGAATCGAGCGGCGTCATCACGCGCTATTCCGGTTACTACCCGACCCAGGCCCTGGTCCGCGCCGACGGACGGACACTCGAGGGCTGCGTCTTCGCGCCGGTCGCCGCCGGCGGCGCGTCGCTAACTGTCCACGCCGCGATCACCCTCGACGCCTCCGACTGGGGTGACGCGATCCGGCTCTCCGGCGCGGCGTACATGCTCGGCCCCGAATTGCAGTCGGACTACGGCGAACCGTTGGCTCCAGTATCGCGCTCGACCGCCCCGCTGACCGACATAAACCCCATCACCTATTGCATGGTCGTGGTTGAACAGCCCGACGCATCCCCGATTCCCAGACCGGCCGGCTATGATCCGCGTCATTTCACACTGGGCCCGTGGAGCTGGCTGGGCTTCGCGGACGCCTACACGTCCCGCCGGCTGGTTGATCATTACAAATACCCGTACATCCACCATCCTGACGTGATCCTGCTTAACAATCCGCATAACGATTACCCGCTGGTGCCATTCCCGACGAATGTGGTGCTCGCGCTGGAAGCGCTTGACCCCGGTGCCTCCGCAAAAAACATCGTCGAGATGACACGCGCGCAGCGACAGGTTATCTTTGAAGATGCCAAACGGCGTTCGCTGCAATACTTCCATTACCTGCAGACCGTGGTGCACAGTAACCTTGCCGACAAGACCCACAGTTTTTTGCGCTTCGCGCTGAGCGATGAGTTCGGAACCCCGGATCGCCTCCCGCCCAAACCTTATGTCCGCGAGGGCCTGCGAATGAAGGCCGCCTACATCGTGCGCCAGCAGGACACCATGGGCTGGTCACCATCCGGCACCTCCGATCATCGTACGTTTGCACGTATGATGTTCCACGATGCCGTCATGTGCTGGCAGTTCGAATACGATTTCCATCCGACACAACGTGTCTTTTCCGACAGCCAAAACCCTGCCGGGCCTTGGTACGCCAGCATTGTCGGCAAGCGCGGGTTCGGTAACGGCGGTTCCGGCAAGGCGGTTTTCCCGCTGCGCGCTCTAATCCCGGAACGCATCGACGGCCTGCTCGGCGCGCAAAAGAATCTGGGATACACCAGCATCGTCGCGTCTTCGTTGCGCCTGCACGACCAGAGCATGGCCGTGGGCCAGGCGGCTGGCGCGGCGGCGGCGGTCGCGTTGCGGCGCGGTGTGCCGGTGCGCGAATTGCCTTGGGATGCCGGTCTGATGGCGGAAATTTGGGATGGCCTGTTGCAACGCGTGGACGGCGCTGTGCCGGTCGCACTCTGGCCTTTCGCCGACCTGCCGCCCGAGCATACAGCCTTTCCATCCGTCAACCAGCTCGCCGTGCGCGGCCTGCTGCCGGCAGGACCATACGACACCTCTTTCCGCGCCGACACTGTACCGACCGCCACTTGGCTTAACGCGCTTTCCAACCGTGTTGCCAAAGCGGGCTATTCTCTGCCTGCCTCCGTGCTGACACCTCCTCCTGCCACACGCGGGGCAGCCGCAGTCGCCGTCTGGTCCGCGCTTGCGTCACAACCGTCCCCCGCATGGCCACGGCTCGCACCCGATGATGCGGATTTGGACGGTGTGGCGGATGCCGACGACCCCCTGCCCTTCAACACCAACGCCGTGTACTGGGTATATTCGCAGCCCGCCGCGGAGGACGGGCTTCCGCCGGCCAACGTGTGGCTGATCCCCGGCGGGCGCGGCTTCAATTTCACGACGGCCGGTGCGTCCACGCCCTCGCCTTTTGAACCGGATTCGGGCCAATGCTACACCCACGTCCGCGGATACGGCTGGCTGGCCGACCTGTCGGCCAACACCCGCCTGCGCAACATCTACCCTGAAACCTTGCGCGACTCCTTTGTTTTCACCCGCTATCAGGACACCTGGCAGTGTGCGGTCAGCAACGGCACATACGACGTGTTTTTCTGCGTGGGTGACGCTAATTACGACCAGCCCGGACAGAACATCATCATCGGCGGCATCACCGTGCTGCAAAACATCGACACCACCCCGGGAATCTACTGTGAAAGCAACACGACCGTTACCGTGACAAACGGCCTTCTGACTGTCATGATCGGACGCCCGGAGGGAGGCGCCAACACCACGCTGAACTGGCTTTATTTTTTTCCGCACAATTACAGTAACGCGCCTGAACGCGGCACCCGTCCAGACAAGCTTCCAGGTCTGGCTTGCTGGTTCAGGGCCGACCTCGGCGTGACCACGAACGCGTCCGGTAACGTCATCGCATGGAACGACCTGTCCGGACGCGGGAACCATACGGCAGCCAGCAGCGCGCAAGCGCCGATGTTTATTGCTAATGAGCCGGACTTCAACTGTCACCCAGCCCTATGGTTTAATGGGACAAATCAACGCATGACCGTCGCCAACCGCATCCTGACCAACGGCATCGCGGGCTGCACCATCATCGCCATGGTGCGCCCCGACGCGAACGACAACCCGTCGATCGTCGGCATCCGCACCGGCAGCGGCGCCCCTTTCGTGCAACTGGATCAGAACGCGTCCGGGTGGCCGCGCTTCATCGTGCGGAACGCGGCGGGAACGACCGCCAGCGCCGAGTACGCGCAGATCCGCACCGGCCTCCCCGTCATGTTCGCCGGAACGCTCTCCAAGGGCTCCGGCACCGTTTGGGCCAGCCGTCTTTACGTCAACAGTGCCCTTCCGGTGGCGACGGCTTCAGCCGATTTCGGAAGCCTCACCGATCTGACCTCCGGCACCCAGTACATCGGCGGCCTGAGCTGGAGCTTCTGGAACGGCGTGATCGCGGAGATCATGATCTACGAGCGCGAGTTGAGCAGGCAGGAGATGGAGGGCATCCTTGACTATCTGGCCGGCCGCTACAAAATCCGGCATGTCGCGCCCCCCCCCGCCGCGTGGGCCGGCCTGCCGCGCCCGTCCGCCTGGTTCCGCTCCGACGCCTGCGTGTACCAGGACCGTTTCGCCAGACAGCCCGCCGGCCATCTCACCGTGGCACGCCTGTGGGCCGACGCCACGGGGAACGACCACGACGCGCTCGCTTTGGACACCCCGCTCCTGATTACCAACGCGGTCAACGGCCTGCCCGCGATGGAGTTTACCGTGGGCGACCAGGACCGTTTTCACATTAAGCCTCCGATCTCGCCCGATCCGCGTCAGCTCACCGTGTTTGCCGTTTTCAGCACCATCCCCGGCGATACGGAACAGCGCATGCTTTTCACCCACCGCAGCGCGACCACGCCGCTTGTCCAAGCCTCCTTCCAGCATGCCGCCAACGCCGTGCTGCAACTGCGCGGCAGCGGCAATGTGCTGCGCACGCTAACAGCCCCCGGACTTCGGGCCGACGGCACCTTCAACGTGGCCATGTTCCAGTTCGACGCCGTGAACGACCGTCATGCCGTCTCGGTGAACGGCGGCGAGGAGGTGGTTGACACTTACGACTTTGGCGATCAGAGCTTTTCCGCCGACACCCAGATGATCGGCTGCTGCCGGATCAACGGCAACGACACTTTTTTCCTGCAGGGATATCTGGCCGAAATGCTGATCTTTGAGGGAGTCACACTCTCGCGCGCGCAAAAAAACATGATCGGCCATTATCTGGCGAAAAACTATGCGCTCGCGGCGGCTTATACGCCGCAAGGCGCGCGAATGATGGTATACTGAGGTCTGAAACCATGACAAAAAAGCGTAATCGCAAACAACAGATCATTGAACTGCTGATGGAGCGGCCAGGGCTCTCGGTCAGCGAGCTGAGCCTTCACTTCCACGTGTCGGAGGTCACGATCCGCAGTGACCTCAAAGAGCTTGAGGCCCAAGGCTATCTGCTGCGTCAGCATGGCGGCGGCCTGCCGACGCTGCACACCAACGTGGCTGAGCGCCAGCGCGCGCACATCGAGGAGAAGACTCGCATCGCGCGCGCGGCCGCCGACCTGATCGGCGATCTCGAGGACGTGATGATCACCGCAGGCACCACCACCTCGCTGATCCCCCGCTTTCTGGTCGGCCGGCAAGGCGTGAACATTGTGACCAATTCCACCCTGCTGTTGCCGTTCGTGCGTCATAACCCGGGTCTTTCGGTGACGCTCACCGGCGGAGAGTTCCGCCCCGCGATCGAGGCGCTGACCGGCCCGGCCACTATCCGCGAACTTGAACAGTTTCACGTCGCCAAGGCGTTTCTGGGGTCGGACGGCATCACCGCCGCCAAAGGCACCACGGCGGACAGCGCGGACATCGCGGACGTCTGCCGCCGCATGTCACAGCAGGCGCGGCAGACCATCGTATTGGCCGACGCCTCGAAACTGGGACGCGAAGGCTTCGCCCACATCATGCCCGCCGCAGAGATCGACATCCTGATCACCGACACTGCCGCCCCGCCGGACGAGGTTGAGCGTCTCCGCAAGGGCGGTGTCGACGTGCGGCTCGTTTGAAACCAGTCCGCGCACATCAAAAACACGGGGCGGAGACGTATTCCGGACGTCCCTTATCACCCCCTTTGTTGTCACTTATTGCGGACAGCCGGCGCGTTGGCAGGTGCGACCTGCGCTGGTGCGGCCCCGCCCAACACCAGCGGCTTGACAGTCACTGATAAGGGCGGATCCTTCTGATGCCCGTACTCTTACTTTTTCCACACCTTTCCGCATTTTTTGGCATGAGCTCTCCCATCTTGTGAATGCTCCGTCCCGGCATGGGCGATCCTTTTCAGCAATCGCCGTTCAGACGTTCAATACAAGACAGCGGTTCCAAATCAAGAATTCTTCGAGTTGCGAGGCTGCTGGATAGCGCGA
>ERZ795050.333-NODE-333-length-76194-cov-191.323789_pt1 | contig 76194 bp, 75 predicted proteins | sample MGYA00375134_ERZ795050 | MGnify/ENA primary metagenome ERZ795050 (study PRJEB30179, sample SAMN05720221) | activated sludge metagenome | isolation source: Anaerobic digester | place: Japan | collected 2015-05-26 ... | reverse complement strand
CATTTTAAACATTCAGGAGATTGACGAAGCGCTGCAGGCAAAAATCAACTCGGTTTTCAGCTATGAAAATTACACAACCAGGAGAGTTCTTTTTTCCCTCGCCAGAAAGCTGCTTACACCCAACCTTACTTTCAATATGGAGGCAACGGAAAAGAAAAAAATAGCGGCGATGGAAGAAGTAAAGCCGACTCTTTTTAAAGTTCAAAAAAATGAGATGATTGTCCGCGAAGGAGAAAATATTGATTATAACACTTTGCTTAAGCTTGAAGCCTTTTACAAATCCACGGGGAACAACAAATTTTACGGAATCGCGGTACTTATCGGCATTTTCTTTATATCCTTGTTTTTGTGCATTGTTTTGTATTTCTGGCGGACCAGAAACTGGGCCAAGACTGCCGCGCGCTCCAACCTTGATTTCCTGGTTTTGGGCATTCTGGCCGTACTGCAAATACTGTTCGTCAAAGTGGGCATTTTTATTTCTCTGGCCATCAACAGGGCTTTCCCTTCGATATCCGCGGACGCCTGCTATTTTGCTATCCCTTTCGCTCTGGGAGCCATCATTACCGCGGTCTTAATCAACCGGAACGTCTCGATGGTTCTAACCGTGTTCGTTTCCTTCATGATCGCTTTTCTTTTTGAAGAAAAAATCGCTTTCCCCTTTTATTGTTTTCTGGGCTCCGTCGCCGCTTCCTACAAGGTCGTACGCACTCACCAGCGCTCGGCATTTCTTAGGGTGGGAGCTTTCTTGGGACTGATTAATATGGCTGCAATAATAAGCATAAATTTATTCAGCGGAAACCTTTTCAATGATTTGTTTGTCCGGCTGGCCATGGGCTTTATCGGCGGATTTCTAACCGGCATACTCGTGGCGGGAATTACCCCGCTTTTTGAAAGTTTATTCGGTTACATAACAGACATCAGGCTCCTGGAGCTGGCCAATCTCAATCAACCCCTGTTTCAGCGAATGATTATTGAGGCTCCCGGCACATATCATCACAGCATCGTTGTCGCGTCGCTGGTAGAAGCGGCAGCCGAAGCCATCGGGGCCAATTCCCTTCTGGCAAAAGTCAGCGCCTATTATCATGACATCGGCAAGCTTACGAAACCTCAGTACTTTATTGAAAATCAACCCAACGCTGAAAACAGGCACGATAAACTATCCCCAAAAATGAGCAGTCTGGTCATCATTTCCCATGTCAAGGATGGCTGTGAACTGGCGGCGAAGGAAAAATTAGGCCAACAAATCATAAACATCATTCGTCAACACCACGGCACAAGCATCGTCAGCTACTTTTACGACAAGGCGAAAAAAAATAAGGACAGGACGGCAAGCAATTTGTCGGAAACAGATTTCCGTTATCCCGGTCCGAAACCTCAAACAAAAGAAGCCGGCTTGGTAATGCTCGGAGACGTTATCGAGGCCTCTTCACGCACTCTTTCCAACCCAACGCCGGCAAGAATCCGCTCGCTGGTGCGCGAAAGAATAGAACGTATCTACATGGATGGACAATTGGATGAATGCGAACTGACGCTGAGAAACCTCAACACCATCGCCGAATCATTTATTAAAATTCTCACGGGGATATTCCACCATCGCGTCGATTATCCGGAAACAACGCCGAAAGAATCAAACGGCAAAAAAGAAGACAATGAATCTGCAGATAAAAAACAATCAAAACAGAATTAAAATAGACAAAAACAGAATCAGAAACACACTTAAAATAATCATGCGGCGGCTCGATTGCGCGGACAAGGAAATAAGCGTCAGTTTTGTCGACGATGAAACGATTAGAATGCTCAATAAACAGTACCTTGGCAAAAACAAGCCCACTAATGTTCTCTCCTTCTCCATGCGTGAAGATGAATATGGAGATATCAACCCAAATGTATTAGGCGACATTGTTGTCTCCGTGGAAACAGCAAAAAAAGACGCGCAAGGAGGGGGGCTAACCCTGGCCGAGGAAATAGATTATCTTCTGATTCACGGCCTGCTCCACCTGCTGGGTTATAACCATGAAAAAACAACGCAAAACAAAGCCCGGGAAATGAAGCAAAAAGAAAAAGAGCTGTTTGATATCGTTTCCGTCAGGCGCATACCTTTGACCTGATAAAACATAATTTGTGTTGCCTTTTTACCGGCTTGACATATATTTTTATTTTTTTTATCATGACGTCATTCTACATATAAAACTTCAGCAAATAATCGTTCAGGAGGTAACTCCCCATGGATTTATCATTAAAAGACAAGGTTGTACTCATCACCGGCGCCAGCCGCGGCATTGGCCATGCAGCGGCAATAGGAATTGCAAAAGCAGGAGCGGATTTGGCCATCGCCAGCCGCAAACTTCCCGACCTGGAAAAAGTAGCCGCTCAAATAAAGGACATGGGGAGGAAATGCCTGCCCGTCGCGGCGCATGTCGGAAGAACGGAAGACATAAACAATCTGGTAAAAAAAGTAACGGAGGAATTTGGGAAAATCGATATCCTGGTAAATAACGCCGCCACAAATCCAAGCATGGCTTCGGCCATGGATATAGACGAGCGCGCCTGGGACTCAATTATGAATCTCAACCTCAAAGGCCTGTTTTTTTTAAGTCAGACGGTAGCTAAAATAATGAAAGGGCAAGGCGGGGGAAAAATTGTTAACATCGCCTCCATTGCCGGCATCACGCCGGATATACTGCCGGTTTACTCCATCAGCAAAGCAGGCGTAATTATGGCGACAAAAGTAATGGCCCAACAATGGGCTCAGTACAATATTCGCGTCAACACCGTGGCGCCGGGTCTTACAAAAACAAAATTCAGCGAGGCTTTATGGAGCAACAAAGACATCCTCACCATTGCCATGAGCAGAACGCCACTGGGACGTCCCGCCGAACCGGAAGAAATGGTCGGCGCCATACTTTTTCTTGCCTCTGATGCGTCAAGCTATATTACGGGTCAAGTAATTGCAGTGGATGGCGGTGCCACCATTTAAATAAAAAATAAGACAGAAAGGGAACACTATGTTTAATTGGGCAAAAATTTCTGAGGAACTGAAGTCATTGTTGCGTTTGAAAACAGAGCCGGTCGCTTTCAGACGTCTGGAAAAAGCCGAAGAACTGAACAGCATTAAAAATGTAACGCGGTTACAAAGAGGGTTTACTTATTGTCAGGTGCCCTTTCTGGTAAGAGTGATGGAACAAACTATCGGCATTACCAAGGAGGATCCTCTCGGGGAGAGATGCATGCGCATCCACGGTTTACGCCATGCCACGGAAAAGAGCATGAATGCGGAGGCAAAAATGCTTGCGACAACATGGTTCGGCTCGCCGGAAGAAGCCCTGCAACAACAACGTGAAACCCCGCGTATTCCAGTCGCGGAAGCAACTGTTAGCGCACCGCTGTATAAAGAAAAATTCGAACCGGAAGTGGTCTCCATTTACGGCAACCCCGCTCAGATTATGATGTTCTTATGCGGCCTGCAAAAAGAAAAATATGAACGCTTCCATTTCCATTTTATCGGAGAGGGAGCGTGCGCCGATTCACTGGCGGAGTGTTATCTTACCGGCAAGCCGGCGCTGGCGATTCCCTGCTTCGGTGAAAGATCCATGGGACAGGTTGCTGATGATGAAATCGTTGTCGCTGTGCCGCCTCAGGAGTTGGAACGCGCAATTTACGGCATGAAAAAATTGGTCAAGATTGGTTTCCGGTACCCCGTTTGTTTCATTGGAGGGCTTACGGATCCGACATCGGTTCTGTCCCAATTTTATCCTCAAAGCAAATAAAAAATAAATGACTGCTTTTTATACTTGAACAAAATATTTCGATTTATTATAATACGTCAATGAAAAATAAGTCGGTTATGTGTCACAACAACACTTGTAAAAAATTATCTTTACATTGTGTTTTCATTGTCTCGTTTTTATTTATCTCCATGACGGTTATGATTCCCGGCGTATCGGCGGACATATACAAATACGTCGATGAAGAGGGCGTTCTGCATTTGACAAACGTTCCGTCTATTCCCAACGCTAAATATATTTTAATTCTTAAAGAAAAACGGGTGCATTTTCACTCCGACATAGATGTGAACAAATACGACCATATTATTGCCAAAGCCGCCAGTAAGTACAAAATTGACCAAGCCCTGATTAAAGCTGTCATTAAGGCGGAATCAAATTTCAACCATCGCGCAGTATCGCCTGTAGGAGCACAAGGACTCATGCAGCTGATGCCTTCAACGGCTTATGCCCTGCAGGTAGACGATGTATTTCAGCCGGAAAACAATATCGAAGGCGGTGTCCGTTACCTGCGCTATCTCCTCAATGTATACAAGGGTGATTTACGACTTGCTTTGGCGGCCTATAACGCGGGAGAAACAGCAGTAGCCAAATACGGCAACAACATCCCGCCTTTCCGCGAGACGCAGAATTACATCCGGCGTGTTCTTAGTTATTTCGACGATTTCAAAAAATAATAAAAATCTGCTTTTAAGACCGTCTCACGTATAGATATTTTCTTAAGCCGGACAATCTTTTTTCCTTAATGCCTTTGATGAGCTTCAATTGCTCGATGTTTTTAAATCTTCCGAGTTTTTCACGCAATTCAATAATTTTCTCCGCCGTCGCTTCCCCGATTCCCTCTACAAGAATCAGGTCATCCCTACTTGCCTCATTAATATCCAAAGGCATACCCAGGGCCAGCCTTTGCGCGGCATTCATTTCAGAAACAACTACATTTGTTCCGGAATCATTTTTGTCAACAATGATGCTCATTCCTTCACTAAGAACAAAATCCTGCGTGTTCAATTTACCCAAGCCGGCTATCTGAAAAAACTCGCCGGCGGAAGTCCCCGGTTTAAGAAAATAAATTTCCCCTCTTTGTTCCTCCTGGATTATTTCCACGGCCATCGCGCCGATAAACTGCTCCGTATAATCAGGTGCTTCATAACTGAGGCGAGAAAGATAAAATAGATGAAAAAAGGGAATAATCACCAAAATTAAACACACGGCGACTATTCCCTTCAATTGATTAGGGGAAATCGTTATCCAGTTATTTTTCCTTTTCCAAACCAAACGCGTCATGAAGCACAGACACCGCCAGTTCCGTATATTTTCTCTGAATCACGCAGGAAATTTTAATTTCCGAGGTGCTGATCATCATGATATTAACACCTTCGTTAGCCAGGGTGGAAAACATTTTTGCCGCAACACCAGAATGACTGGCCATGCCGACGCCGATGATGGATACCTTCGCCACTTCAGCGTCCACCTGGACTTTTTTCGCGCCGATTACTCTCGCGGCTTCCTCAACAATCTTCTGAGCGTCCTTCAAATCTTTTTTAGAAACCGTAAAAGTCAAGTCAGTAAAGCCTTCCAGGCTGGCATTCTGGATAATCATATCCACATTGATATTTTTAGCCGATAGAGGTGAAAACAACGCCGCCGCCACTCCCGGCTTGTCGGGAACATGAACAACTGTGATTTTGGCCTGGTCTTTATCGTATGTTATTCCTGATACTATTTCTTTCTCCATATCCTTATCCTCCTTCGTCACTAGTGTCCCCCTCCCTTCCGAAAACGTTGATTTAACGTAAACAGGAACATTATATTTTTTAGCCATTTCCACCGAGCGCGGCTGTAATACTTTAGCACCGGTGATAGCCATTTCCAGCATTTCATCGTAAGATATTTTATTTAACCTGCGCGCCTTACCGCACACATTCGGGTCCGTAGTATAAACACCGTCAACATCCGTATATATGTCGCATCTATCCGCCTTAAGCGCCGCGGCCAGCGCCACCGCACTGGTGTCAGAACCGCCCCGCCCCAGCGTGGTTATATTATTTTCTTCATCCACACCCTGAAACCCGGCAACAACCACTATTTTCCCGTTTTTCAGTTCCCGGCGAATAGCCTTTGCCTCTATATATTTTATACGCGCTTTTTTATAAGCCTGATCGGTTTTTACTTTTACCTGAAATCCCAAAAATGACTTCGCCCGATAACCCATGGAAATCAAAACTATCGATAATAATGAAACGGTTACCTGCTCACCTGTGGAAATCAATGAATCAAATTCCCTTTCGTCAGGCGATTCAGTTGCCGAATTGGCCAAGGCGATAAGCCTGTCTGTTTCGCCAGCCATAGCCGACAACACCACGACCACATCATTGCCGGATTCTTTCTCCTTGATCACCTTCCTGGCTACATTTTTTATTTTTTCGACATTCGCTACCGACGTGCCACCAAACTTTTGAATCACCAATGCCATCTAACCGACCTCCGTTCCCAAATCCCGGGCCAACTCCTTTACCCTACCCGCCAATCCATTGATTCTTATTTTACGCCTGTTTTCATCGATATAATCGAATTGAATCGAAAAAATACTCGGGGGAAGAATTGGCGCAATTTTCTCCGCCCATTCGATGGCAACAATCCCGTCTCCCCAAAAATACTCTTCATATCCCAATTCTTCAAATTCGGCGCATCCGCTTAAGCGGTATACATCAAAATGATAAAGATTGCACCTGCCCGGATATTCATTTATCAAAGTAAACGTGGGACTCGTAATCTTATACTCTTCGCCGATTCCCAGTCCTCTGGCCAAGCCGGAAACAAAACATGTTTTTCCGCTGCCAAGTTCTCCAGACAGGGCCAGAATATCACCTTTTTTTAATTTGCCGCCAATAAGGCAAGCTATCTCCTTCGTCTGTTGTGCGCTTGATGTTATTATTTCAATATGCGAGCTTTCCCTTTTCATTGATTAAACATCTTAATACAATTCCTTCTCCTTTTCCAACACAAGAAAAGCAGCGGCATAATTTTCAGTATGGGTCAGACTCAGGTGTATCCGGGTTATTTTATTTTTGTCGATTTGGTTTTTTGCCCCGTCATGCACGACAATTTCCGGCTTTCCGTCGCCCCCGCGCGTAACCTCTATATCCTTCATTTTCACGCCCATTCCCAGACCCATGCCCAAGGCCTTCAGAAAAGATTCCTTGGCCGCAAAACGGGCAGCGTAATGGGGCGCATTATGGACATGTTTCGCGCAATATTCCACCTCACGGTCACAAAACACCCTGTTCAAGAATTTACATCCCCATTTTCGGATAACCTTTTCAATGCGGTCGTTTTCTACAAGGTCTATTCCGATACCGTGAATCATTATTTTTCCCTTTATGCGCGGATAATAGAGTCCGCGACAGCAATGACTTTTTTCATCGCCGCCACATCGTGAACACGCACGATATTGCATCCGTTCATGACTGCCGCGGCGACTGAGGCCGCCGTTCCCTCCAGCCTTTCCCCTGGCCTATCTCCGGTTATGTTTCCGATGAACGCCTTGCGTGACGTCCCGAGCATCACCGGCAAGCCCAATAACTTAAGCGTAAACAGATTTCTGATGATTTTATAATTATCCTCCGAAGTCTTTCCAAAACCAATTCCGGGATCAACAATCAAGCATTCTTTTCTGACACCCGCCCGCATCGCTTTGCCAATGCTTTTTCGCAGACAGTCGATTATCTCTCCCAACAGATCGTCATAAATCAAATCACCTTTCTGCATTGTCTTCGGCGTGCCACGCATATGCATCAGAATCAGGCCTGCTCCGGTATTAGCCGCCGTCTTGGCCATATTCTTATCACCGCCTAAAGCGCTGATATCATTTATTATTTCTGCTCCCGCCGCCAGGGCTTGCGCCGCCACCTTTGCTTTTTTTGTGTCAATGGAAATGGGTATTTTAATCTTTGCCGCCAACGCTTCAATCACCGGTATCACACGCTTTAATTCCACGCTTGTCGGCACCGCGTCGGAACCGGGCCGCGTGGATTCACCTCCGATATCGATAATATCCGCGCCTTCATCTGCCATTTTCAGTCCGTGCTCAATTGCTTTCTCCTGCCCGTAAAAAAGACCTCCGTCAGAAAAAGAATCCGGCGTTACGTTAAGGATGCCCATAACCAGAGTTTTATCGCCGATTCTGATTTTGCGGCGTGATGTCTTCAAAATAAGTTTGCTTTTGTTGATGTTGTGCAGTAGCTCGACCAAATCGGCGGAAATTTTGCTCAAACCGAAAGGCTGGTTTTCAATTTTTTTCGCCAGAGCAAGAATTTGCTTTTGCGTTCCCATAATCAAAACATCGCTGGATTCTAAAGCGCAGGAAACGCTGCCGCGCGCCACGGCGGCATCCCCTCCCACGGAAAGCATTTCCTGTTTAATGATGTTGGCTACTTTACATGGCTGCCTTCTCAGCAGGATGTTGGCGTTAACAGTTTTTTGGGCCATGGCGGCGATTCCATAAGGATCAACACCGATTTTCCTGAAAACAACCGCCGCTTCGGATATATTTTTTATATCTATGGTTCTCACAAAAAGCACCAAAACAAATATCTTAATTGAATATTATCGATATGTATCACACAGATATTCATCAAGACGGTGTGGAAAAAATCAACCGGCTGATTCTTTCGGCAGGGCATCGCCGATCATCTCGTCAATTTCCGCGCCGGTCAATACTTCCTTTACCAGAAGTTCTCCGGCTACTTTATGCAATAAAGCTATATGTTCACCAAGGAGCTTCTTTGCTCTTTCATAGTTTCGCATGACAATGGCGATAATTTCCGCGTCGATATTTTTTGCCGTCTCTTCGCTGTAATCCTTGTGTGTGGCAAATTCACGCCCCAGGAATATCTGTTCTTCTTTTTTCCCGTAACTTAGCGGTCCCAATTTGTCACTCATGCCCCATTCACAAACCATTTTTCTGGCCAGATTAGTCGCCCGTTCGATGTCGTTTCCCGCGCCGGTGGTAAAATCATCCAAAACCAATTCTTCGGCGGCGCGCCCGCCCAGTAATATAGAAATATTTTTTTCCAGATATTCCCGCGGATAGGTATGCTTTTCGTCAATCGGCAATTGCTGCGTCACACCCAGCGCCCTGCCCCGGGGAATAATCGTCACTTTGTGAATGGGATCCGTCCCGGGAATGAGCCGCGCCACCAAGGCATGGCCTGTTTCATGGTAGGATGTGTTGCGCTTTTCCTGTTCACTGATTACCATGCTTTTACGCTCCGTGCCCATCAGAATTTTGTCCTTGGCGAACTCAAAATCACTCATGGTAACCTTGTCTCTGCTAGCCCGCGCGGCATTAAGAACAGCCTCGTTAATCAGATTTTCTATGTCGGCTCCGGAAGTGCCGGGCGTTCCCCTGGCCAGAACCGCAAAGCTCACGTCTTCGGCAATAGGCGCATTACGCGCGTGGACTTCAAATATTTTTTCCCTTCCCTTTACATCGGGAAGCGGCACGACTACCTGACGGTCAAATCGTCCCGGCCGCAGAAGCGCGGGATCCAAAACATCCGGACGATTGGTGGCGGAAATAAGAATTACGCCTTCATTGGATTCGAAACCGTCCATTTCCACGAGGAGCTGATTGAGCGTCTGCTCCCTCTCGTCGTGACCTCCGCCCAGACCGGCGCCGCGATGACGGCCGACCGCGTCAATCTCATCGATAAATACTATACAGGGGGCGTTTTTTTTGGCCTGACTGAACAAATCCCGCACGCGTGAAGCTCCCACGCCGACAAACATCTCCACAAAATCAGAACCGCTGATGCTCAAGAAAGGCACATCAGCTTCACCGGCAATAGCACGGGCCAGAAGTGTCTTTCCCGTACCGGGCGGGCCTACCAGAAGCAACCCCTTGGGAATCCTGCCCCCCAGCTTAGTATACTTTTTGGGATCTTTCAAAAAATCAATGACTTCCTCCAGCTCCGCCTTGGCCTCGTCAATACCGGCGACATCGGCAAACGTCACTTTTTTCGATTTATCGGTAATCAACCGCGCCCTGCTTTTGCCGAAAGACATCGCTTTTCCGCCTCCGGCCTGCATCTGCCGCATGAAAAAAATCCACACCCCGATAAGAAGCAAAAAGGGAAACCAGGAAATAAAAATCGTCATATACCAGGGGGAATCATCCACCGGTTTAGCCGCTATTTTCACGTTTCTTTCCCGCAACTGCGCCACAAGTTTGTCATCTTGAGGCGCGTGCGTCCTGAACATGCTGCCGCTAGTGAGTTTGCCGGTTATGCTGTCGCCCTGAATGGTCACTTCGCTGATTTCTCCCGCCTCCAGATATGACAGCATTTCGCTGTAAATTATATCTTTCTGAGCCGTTTTGGGCTGATTGAAAATCTGCCAGACCAGTAAAAATAAAAGCAACATGGTCAAAATCAACGCTATATTTTTTGAAGATTGATTCAATATTTTCTCCTTGTTTTTCAAGTTTATTAGTTAATCTTTATAATAATATCCATTTTAACTCAAATATTTTCTAAAAGCGCTTTGGGAGGACTTAAGAGTCATATCCAGCCGTTTCAACAATTCGCACTTCCAAAACACTTTTTGTTTGATCAGTTATTTTTACCCTTTCGCTCAAGCGCATTTTTTCCACCCAGACAACGGAAACCGCATCGACAATCAGCATGATGTCATCCCTTTGCGTTCGCGGAACTTTCTGGTCAATAAAAAAATCTTTTAATTTCTTGCGTCCGCCCGCGCCCATCGGCTCGAACCAATCTCCTTTCCTTCTGTTCCTTAATAAAAGGGGCGGCTGCAGGGCAGCCAAATCCATGTAAACCTTGTTTTTGGCCTTATAATCAATATAATCCCTGCTTACCTTTTGTAAACAAACATTAACGCCTTTTTCCCTGATATAAAAAGAACCTTCTGTTATTATCGGGTATGCATATTCCAATTTTTTCGCGTTAAGATCCTGTTTCGCCAAAATTAAACGACCATATTCAAGCCTGGCCTTAATCCGGCCGGGCAGATGAATCATTTTCCCCGACTTTTTTAACTGTATCATCTCCTCCAGACAATTTATATGAACATAAGACAATCCTTTGGGTCCCGAATACATTTCGTCCAAAATAACTTTAAGCAATCTGCCCCGCACGGCAGGATGCAAACTGCGCACGTAATCCACATTGAGACAAAAACCGCCTTGTTCCCTTGAAATGAAGGGCGATTCGATGGCTTCAGAAACAAAACCCTTTATAAAATCATCTTCCCGACGCAGTACTTGCGCGGTTCGGGCCAGATTTTCTTCAATGCGCGGATTAAATTCCCTTTTTAGCAACGGAACCAAATCCTCCCGAATTCTGTTGCGCAAAAATCGCCTGTTTTCGTTGGAACTATCCTTCCGATAAGGAATGTGCCGGCTATTCAGATACTCGATAATCTGCCCGCGGGAAACGTCAATTAAAGGACGGATAAACCTATTTTCACGCACCGGCGGAATTCCTTTCAATCCTTCCGGCGAACTTCCCCGCACGAGACGCAACAAAATTGTCTGCGCCTGGTCCTGTAAATTATGCCCGAAGGCGATTTTCTGCGCCTGATTGCTCCGCGCAACTCCGTCTAAAAAAATATATCTTTGGCGGCGGTAAAAGTCTTCGGGAGATTCACCTTTCAATCTTTTTGTCCTATCCATTTTTCCGCCGAAAAAAGGCAACCTGTATTTTTCGGCCAACCGCCGACAATATTTCTCATCCTCATCCGATTCCGACCCGCGCAATCCGTGGTTAAAATGGCCTACAATCAATTGTAAATTCATTTGCGGGGCTATTTGAGCCAGAACATCCAGCAGCGCCACCGAATCCGGACCACCGGACAAGGCCACAATAATTTTTTCGCCCGGATACACAAGGCCTTGTTTTTGTATGGTATTTTTTACTTTATCTATCATTTGAACAAGGAATTTATCTCCCGCAGGCTTTCGCAATAATAATCCGCCTCACCGGCAAGCAAATCTTTTCTGTCTCCCAGTCCGCTTAAATAAACAACGCTCGCAATACCCGATTTTTTTGCCACGTAAATATCGTTGATGCCATCACCGATCATAACCGCTTTATCCCTTTCCACCTTATATTTACCCAGCAGATAGTCAATCAAGCGGGCGTCCGGCTTTTTGTAAGGCAGTGAATCCGCGCCGATTATTTCCGAGAAATACCGCTCTATTTTCAGCCCGCGGGCGATGGTCAACGTGAAATTGTAGCGTTTATTGGTGAGAATTACCTTGATTTTATCCGCAAAATTTTCCAACACTTCCAGCGCGTACGGATTAAGTTTGGTATTATCCAGCAGATGCTGTGCGTAATAATCACTGAATACAGCCAGGGCTTTTTCCACAACGCTCTCCTCTTGGCTCGCCAACGCTCTTTCGATAAGTCTTCGTACGCCGTCGCCCACAAAACTGATAATTTCTTTTTCTGTTTTCGGCGGCAAACCCAGCACTTTGAGCGTGTAATTGACAGAGTTAACCAGATCAACGCCGCTGGAAACAATGGTGCCGTCCAGATCAAAAATCATCAAATCTATTGTTCTCATTGCTACTCCCCTGCGCAATATAGCCAACTGCTCATCTAAACACAAGTTCGTTTGTGCAAAAATAATTTGACCCCGCCGCCTGCTTATGTTATTTACTTGTCAACCGCTTAGATCCCCTATGCTGACTGAGACGGTATTGTATCAAAACCATCAAACAGAGGTCTTCTTTTGCGGAAGGCCTTTTTTTATTTAAGGAGTTTCATGCCGACGGCAAGAAAAAAGACGCATAAGAAGAACAGATTTGCCATCATCGGTACCGGAATGGTAGGGACAGCCATCGGAATCCTATTAAAAAAAGCCGGTTATAAAATTACTGCCGTCTGTGACAAGTCCCCCGCCGCTTTAAAAAGAGCGGTGAAATATACTAAGGCCAAACCTTTTTTCGATCCGACAAAAACTTTGCGCGAGGCCGATTATCTTCTGATTACCACGCCGGACGACGCCATATCGTCCGCTTGCCGGGAAATTTCACGTTCGCCGGAGATAAAGGGGAAATATGTCTTCCACATGAGCGGCGCGGGAGGGCTAGACCTTCTGGAAGAAGCGGCGAAAGCGGGCGCCTATGTCGGCAGTATTCATCCCCTGCAAAGTTTTTCCTCTATTGATAACGCCGTATCCAATATCCCGAAAAGCTATTTCGGAATTACCGTAGATAAAAAAGCTGGAGCTGTCGCGAAGCAAGTTGTCGCCGACTTGAAGGGTGTTCCTCTTTTTATCTCCAACGCCCAAAAACCTCTTTACCATGCCGCCGCCTGTGTTGCCTCCAATTATTTGGTTTCCCTGCTTAACGCCGTCGAATCCATCTATAAGGCGACAGGTATCAAAGAAAAGCAGGCCAGAAAAGCTTATCTGCCCTTGGTTTACGGCACGCTGAAAAATATCGAACGTTCCGGCTCCATTTATGCCCTAACCGGCCCTATCGCCAGAGGAGACATCGGAACGATAAAAAAGCACATGAGAATAATGAAAAAAAATCTCGCTCAATTCGTCCCTCTGTATTCCGCATTAGGATTGATGACGGCAAAAGTGGCCATGCAAAAGGGGTCTTTAAAACCGGGAACGGCGAAACTAATCAATGATGTTCTGAAAGGAGTCAAACCATGAGTACCCAAACCAAAATCAGCCGGAAAACCATCTTAGACATAAAAAAAATGAAGGCAACCGGAGAAAAAATAGCCATGCTCACCGCCTATGACTTCGGCATGTCCTCCATTATCGACGATGCCGATATCGACATTATTCTGGTCGGGGATTCGCTGGGAAATGTGGTATTAGGGTATGACACGACTCTTCCCGTCACTATGGAAGATATGTTGCATCACACAAAGGCTGTCGCCCGCGGCGTACAAAAAGCCTTGCTTGTGGCTGATATGCCCTTCATGTCCTATCAGATTTCGCCGCAGGCAGCGCTGGCCAATGCCGGAAGGTTCCTGCAGGAAGCAGGGGCACAGGCGGTAAAACTCGAAGGCGGCGAAGAGCAAGCCGAAAGCATCCGCAAAATCACGTCCGCCGGAATTCCGGTAATGGCGCATCTCGGATTGACACCTCAATATATTCATCAGCTGGGCGGTTACAAAATTCAGGGGAAAAAGGATGACGCGGCGGAAAAAATGATGGCCGACGCTAAAATTCTGGAAGAAGCCGGCGCTTTTTCCCTGGTCCTGGAATGCGTGCCCGAAAAGCTTGCCGAAGAAATAACAAAAGAGCTTTCCATCCCCACAATAGGCATCGGCGCAGGCGTTCATTGCGATGGTCAGGTTTTGGTCATCAACGACATGCTGGGCATGTATGAGAGAATGACACCGAAGTTCGTCAAAAAGTACGCCAATCTCAGCGCGGATATCAGAAAAGCGGTCAGAGCATACGTCACGGAAGTTAAAAGCGCCTCTTTCCCCGGTCCGGAACACAGTTTCAAATAAGGCGTTTTTATGACGGCCGCCGGATCTTTATAAAAAACCGCGCGGTTGATTAATTTATAATTATTTCTGCTTTCGACCTCAACCTGTCCATGAGCGCGGCAAAAGCTTCCGTCTGTTTTTGTTGTTCCAAATATTCCGATATCTTTTCTTTAACTTCATTTAAGGCTACCTTCTTTTCCGGATTGCGCTCAAGCACTTCAATTATATGATAGCCGAAGTCCGTCGATATAACCGGACCAACAACTTTTATTTTTTGCGAAAAAGCCGCGTCTTCAAAGGGCTTTACCGTTTGCCCCCTGGTGATAGTGCCCAAGTCGCCACCGCTTTCCTTACTGGGGCAATCCGAATTTTTCTTGGCCACTTCGGCGAAACTCGCTCCTCCGATTATCTGCTGGCGAAGATTTTCAATTTTTGTTTTCTTTTCCGCTTTTGTTTTATCATCATCCTTTTCCTTTATCGCGATTAAAATATGGCGAAGATGAACGCTTTCCGGGACAATAAACTTTTCTTTATTTTCGTCGTAGAATTTGCTTATTTCCTTGCGCGTGGGTTTCGCTTTATCCCCGAGCTCCATGGCAACAATTTTTTTGACTTTAATATCATAGGCTATATTTTTATTCAGCTCATCCATCGTCATCTTGTTCGCCTTGAGGAATTCTTCCAGCTTCTGGGCCGGTTCAATATTCGCTTTAATCCCGTCCATAACTTCTTTAATTTCTTTTTCTTCGGCCACAACATTTTTCTTTTTAATCTCGTTTTCCAAAACAGTGCGCATAATGAAGTTTTCTATCAACTGTGTTTTTATATTGGCCTGAGCTTCCTTTATTTTGTCTTTTGGTATTTGTTCCTGGTAGGTTTTCATGATATCTTTAATCTGCTTTTCCAGCTGTGTTTTCACCAAAACTGCGCCATCGACACTTACGGCAACATCGTCGGGGAGAACTTTTTCTTTCGCGGGCACGGATTTGTCTTCTAAAGATTGTGCCTGGTCCGTTTCTCCAGCGGCAGGAGTTTCCTTTACATCTTTATCTTTTGAGCAACCGACGACAAAAGCAATTAAAATAATTAGCGCTATCCAAATTAAATAATTTTTATTCTTCATGATTTTCCTCCCCTGCAACAAGCCCCGCGTTTTTGGGGCTAAAACTATATGTAAAACACCTATCCGTCAAGAAGATTATCTGTTTTTTCAGCGCCAATTTATGCGTCAGGTAATTTTTCTCAGATATTGCAATATTCTCAACTGCTCTTCGAGCACAGGCGATTCCCCGCTTGCCGAAAAATCAAAATCGCAACGGCCAGCCATGCTCATAATACCCCTCAAAGCCATAAAAATATTAACCGGCGGATATTCTTCTCTTGTAAAATAATTGATTAATTTCAATGTCTTAAAGGCGTCAAACCAGTGGTGAAATTGCCTGCTCAGCATCTCCTTCTTTGCCCGGCGCCTGACTTGAATCCAGAACATTTCAAAGCGGCAATTAATTAAATATTTTTTTAGCGTGGGATGAATGCTTTCGGCTTTTGCCAAAATTTGGACCGCATCAGAATCGGTAGAACGGCTGATTAGTTCCAGCCACTTTTTCAGAATAAAAAAAACGCGGGGGTCATAAACAGGATATTCCCGGTGCGCGCCGGATAAAAATCTGCGCACTCCCTTGCCCGTACCGAAAGGAACACGTGTTGAAGGACGGGCGGAAGGAAAGACGCGAGTTTCTTTCACGTAGCCGATTTTCCCCAATTTGGCCAGCTTGCCCAGAAAATAAAAATCCTCGCCCGCCTGCCGTTTATTCATCCCTCTTACTTCCAGATATGCTTCCGCGGTGGTAACGATGGTGGAACCGATGGAATGGTAGGCATAAGGCGATTGAGCATATTGCAATCCCAACACCCAGTAGCGCAGGAATATTTCGTAACAGTATATGGCCGCTTTCGTCTCTTCGTCCGGGGGTGTTTGATGTTCGTAGGCCACAATCGCCGTTTTCACTTTTTTAGTGAAATAATGTTTTATGGAGGATAAATAATTGTTCTGCACCAGAGTATCCGCATCAAGACTCAAAATCAGTCTCGTGTCCAAAGAATCGCCTGTCCATAAGCGCAGCGCCGCATCCATGCCGATTTTTCTGGCCATACCCACACCCCCGTCTTTTTCCGGCAGTTCATAGCCAGGGCTGGAGACGTCAACATAAGCCAGCCTGATTTTTGAATCGGCGAGCATCGTCAAAAAGTGGTAGATGTCGCCATCGGCACGATATCCTCCCAGACGTTTTCTGCCGATAAGCGCCTTGAGCATCGCCAGCGTGTCCTGATTGTTTTTTACATCCGCCTCCGGCGAATTGCCTTTATTGTTTACGACGCAAATTATCAGGGTATCTTCCAAAAAAGAAACCGGATTTCGCGCGAGAGAGACCAATGTGGAAAATATCGATTCTTTTTCCGCGTAGGCGGGCACGACAACCGCGGAGGAAATATTTTCATGGTTTTCCGCGACCAACCGCCACTTTTCATCCGCCGCGTATTCATGCAGGTAATCGCATAGCAAGGATGGCTTTTTCATTCCAGGTATTTCATTACGCTTTCTTGCAATAATTTATAGTCATCACCGTCAATCCATTTAACGCCTATCCCTCTTTTTTCCATACGCCGGAACCATGTCTCCTGCCTTTTTGCAAACTGATGAATACCTGTATTCAATTTCTTTACCATCTCCTGATAATCAAGCTTCTTTTGCAGATACATGGCAATAAAACGATATTCCAGTCCGAAGCTCTCCAGACGCGGCCAGGATATTCCTTTATCATGCAGCGCTTTAACCTCCTCGACCATTTTCTGCCCCAGTCTTTCCTGAAGCCTGAGCGTTATGCGTTGCCGGAGAACCGGCCTTGGCCAGCGGATGCCGAAGACAGCGGCGTCGATTACCGGTTTTTCTTTCCCACGCAGGTTCATCATCCTGGCCGTTTCTATTTCAATCGCCCGGACAAGTCTCCGTGTGTCTTCCAAATCCGTTTTATTATGCGCCTGCGGTTTTAAAGACAGGAGTATTTCCTGAAGCTCGTTTATCGTTTTCGCGGATAACGACCTGCGCAATTTCTCGTTTTCCGGGGCCGGCGGCAGATCATAAGCAGCCAGTATCGATTCAATATAAAGACCTGTCCCTCCAACCATAATCGGCAATACTTTTCTTTGATTCAGGCGAGAAAACACATCATAAAATTTTTGCTGGAAATCAAACAGGCTGAACTCTTCGCAAGCATCCACGATATCAATCAGATGATATCCGACTTTTTTTCCGTCAACCACATATTGATTCAAGTCTTTGCCGGTACCGATATCCATGCCGCGATAAACCTGCCGGGAATCAGCGGAAATTATTTCCCCGCCAATCTGGGCGGCCAATCTGGCGGCAAGTTTTGTTTTCCCCGAAGCGGTAGGACCAAGAATCACTATAAGATTTTTCGCCATTATCGCCTTGAAAATATAATTTATTGCGTGTAATCAAACACAGCTTCATAATAGCATCGTTACAAGACATTTTACCACAAACGGATGTAGAAATGCTGAAAAGAGTGGATTTGGGCAAGGAAGCAATCCTTCCGCTCATTCTGAAGATGAGTTGGCCGTCGATAGTGGCGATGATCGCCATGTCCGTTTACAACTTCATCGATTCCTTCTGGCTGGCGCGGCTCAGCCCACAGGCGCTGGCCGCCCTTACCGTCTGTTTTCCTGTTCAGATGATTTTCGCGGCCATCGGCGTCGGAACCGGTGTGGGAGCCGGTTCTTTTTCCGCGCGCATGTTCGGCTCCGGCAAAAACATGAAAGCCCAACAAGCCGCCGGACAGATATTCTTCTTGTCTTTCACCTTCGGCTTGACGATTATTGTCTGTGTTCTGCTTTTTCCTGACCACATTCTCAGGCTGTTCGGCGCGACAAAAGAAATACTGCCTCTTTGCCGCAAATACCTTTTAATTATTATTTTCAGTTCGCCTTTTCTTATCTTTTCCATGATGTCTAACAACCTTCTGCGCGCCGAGGGTAGACCTCTCTTATCCATGTATGTTGTCCTCACCGCGTCAATCACCAGCGCTGTTCTTGACCCCTTTTTAATCTTCGGCTTTTGGATTTTTCCGCAAATGGGAATTAAGGGAGCAGCTGTTGCGTCACTGTGCGCTCAATTTATCTCTTTTTTGTTTTCCGTAAATTTCCTCTGCCTGAAGTCATCGAAATACGAACTGAGCCGTAAATATTTTCGCCCCAATTTATCGATAATTAATTCAATTTTTTCCACCGGTTTCCCTTCCATCATCTCGCACTTGATTATCAGTTTGGTGTTAATCGTTTACAATCATGTGCTGGCGCAGTACGGCTCTCCCGCCATTGCCGCGCTGGGTATATGTTTCCGCGTAAACGGTCTGGTGATGATGATTTTGTTCGGCATCGGTTTCGGGTTAATGCCGATTGTTGGTTACAGTCATGGGGCCGGACTTTACCAAAGACTCCGGCAAGCCGTTTTCGCCGCCATAAAGGCTTCCGTCTCCGTTGCCGTGTTTTCCACGATAATACTGACAATATTCGCCGACTTCATCGTCGCCGTTTTTTCCAATGATCCGGTACTGACGGCAATTGCTGTGCCTGCCCTGCGCATCTATGTTTTGCTGCTGCTTTTTCTGGCACCCACGCTTGTTTTCATAAATATGTTTCTGGGTCTGGGCAAAGGAGCCCTGACCATGTTTATTTTCCTTTTCCGCGACACGGTGCTGCTGATTCCCCTGCTGCTTTTTCTTTCCCGGTTCGCGGGAATCACCGGTGTCTGGATGGCCATGCCCATTGCCAACTTTTTCACTTTCTTCCTGACTTTTTATTATGCGCGGCGGGAAATAAAAAAATTCAAATCATGGGAAAGGAATCGGCAGATCCCCTAAAAAACACTGATAATCATGTTAAAAAAAATGCCCCGCCGAGGCGGGGCATTTCCGGGTTAATAAAATTTCTCGCTTTTAATTATTATAGCGGCTGAACATTTGCTGCGCTTGGACCTTTACTGCCCTGTTCCACATCAAAGCGGATTCTCTGCCCCTCGTAAAGAGTCTTGAATCCCGTCCCCTGAATGGCGCTATAATGTACAAAAACATCTCCCCCTTCATCACTTTCAATGAAGCCAAACCCTTTTTTTTCGTTGAACCATTTTACTTTTCCTTCTGCCAAAACTAAAACCCCCCCTTCTGATTTTTTTTCCCGTCTGTCACAGGAAAATAAAAAAACCGCATGAATTCTCTTTCTAGCGCAAGAACTCAATGCGGTTAATTTTTTTGTGGCAATCCCTTAACACTAACAATTTCCCGATACTTGCCGCTTACTGAAATCCTCACAATATCACGGCTTTTTAACATTTTAAGTTCCGTAACACCATTTTTATTTAAAATCAACCTTTTTTTCGCAAAAAATTTTACCATATTTTACGAGATGTTTACGCAAAATATCTTCAATTTCCTTTTCCTTCCCCCAGTAAAAGTGATTAGCTCCTGAAATTATTTCCAGATGTGCCCTCGTTCCCTTTATCCGTTTTTTTAAATTTTCCGCATGGCAAAATTCATCTGAGTTTCCACAGATAATCAAATTAAGCTTGTTTTTTAAATTATTAAAATTAAAGGGGAAATAATTGTGAGGAGGGGAAATAAATAATGAATAAGAAAATTTTTCCTCGCGTTGTTCCATTACCATAGCGCCCACCCACGCTCCGAACGAATACCCGGCAAAATATATTTGAGATAACCCAGATTGTTGAAGATAGCGGCAAACGGCGACAACGTCACAGCTTTCTCCTTTCCCTTCCTCGTAACTGCCGGTACTGGCGCCGACTCCCCTGAAATTGAATCTCAAGGTGGTAAAATTTTCCGCGGCAAACGTCCGGACAACCGCCTCGACAACATTATTATGCATGGAGCCGCCCATAAGCGGATGGGGATGGCAAACAATAACTCCCCTCTCCGAAGCCGACTTATGCATCAGTGCTTCAATAATGAGGTTTTCGTTACTGATGAATACTTTTTCTTCCGCAACCATGCTTCTTTTCGTCTATATCTCGCCCGCAAAATGGCAGGCGCAAAATATTCCCCGGTCAATCTCTTTCAAAACGGGAATATCTTCAAGACAAATTTCTTTCTTGTACGAACAGCGGCTATGAAAATTACATCCTCTGTCGCCGGCCGCATCCGCTTCTCCTTTTACCTGGGCCATTCCGCTTTTTCCGGCAACAAAACTTGAGGGGGCGGCGGCAAGCAAAAGGCGCGTGTAAGGATGAGACGGACGAAGATAAATGTCCCTACTGCTGGCCAATTCCACCACCCGTCCCAAATACATCACGGCAACGCGGTCGGACATATGGCGGATTACATTGAGATCATGCGAAACAAATAAATAAGTCAGACTAAAATCATTTTTTAGGCTTTTAAGCAGATTCAAAATTTGCGCCTGAATGGACACATCAAGCGCTGATACCGGTTCATCGGCAATAATCAGTCCCGGCTGAAGTATCAGCGCGCGCGCGATGCCAATACGCTGCCTTTGGCCTCCGCTGAATTCATGCGGATAACGATTAGCCTGTTGTTCGCTTAAACCGACTTTCGCCATTAACTCAAGCGCATCTTTTTTGCGCGATACTTTATCGCCTATTTTATGAATAACCAGCGGTTCGCTTATGATAGACAATGCTGACCTGCGAGCGTTCAGAGATGAATATGGATCCTGGAATATTAACTGAACTTTGCGCCTATATTGTTTAAGCTTTTCCTTCTTATACTCAAAAATATTTTCTCCCTGGAAATTAACACTTCCGGAGGATGGTTTTTCCAGGAGGGTTATAATCTTCGCCAGCGTGGATTTACCGCAGCCGGATTCACCGACTAGCCCCAGCGTTTCCCCTTTTAATATCTGTAAATCAACATCTGTTACAGCCTTGATTAATCTTTTTTTATCACTTAGGGCAGTCCCCGATATTGTATAAGTTTTATTCAGTTTTTTTATGTCAATAAGAGTTTCTGCCATCGCTGTTCACGCTGTTTTTAATTAACTTATTTTGATAATTGGGCTGATTTCCAGCAAGCCACGAAATGTTTGCTATCAATACTTTCTAACGGCGGCTCAACAAGCGCGCAATGATCATCCGCGTAGGCACATCTTTCGTAAAAACTACATCCAGGTGACAGATCATATAAACTGGGGACAGTCCCCGGAATTGTTTTCAAAAATTCCGGCATATCGTCTGTGCCTGAAATATCAGATTGTGGTATCGAATCAATCAGTCCTCGGGTATAAGGATGAACGGGATTTCTAAAGATTTCATCCGCGGGCGCGGTTTCCGCGATTTTTCCCGCGTACATCACGGCTATTCTCTGAGCTGTTTGAGCGATAACTCCCAAGTCATGGGTAATCAAAATCACGGCCATTTCATTTTTGGTTTTAAGCTCGGATATTAAATCAAGAATCTGCGCCTGGATTGTTACATCCAATGCTGTTGTCGGCTCATCAGCCAGAAGTAGTTTCGGGTGGCAGGACATTGCCATCGCGATCATCACGCGTTGGCGCATGCCGCCGCTGAGCTGATGCGGATAATCACGCGCCCGTTTTTCCGGATATGGAATGCCCACCTCTCCTAACTGCTTGATGGCAAGCGCCATTGCATCATTATCGGATAATTTTTTATGAAGTCTTATTGCTTCCGCGATTTGCTCGCCGATACGGAAAACCGGATTTAAAGACGTCATCGGCTCCTGAAATATCATGGATATTTCACTGCCGCGCTTTTCGCGCATTTCATCTTCCGAAAGCGCGAGCAGATTTTTTCCGGAAAATAATATTTCTCCCTGAACGATTTTACCGATGCCGGGCACCAGACGCATAATGGATAGAGCCAGCATTGTTTTGCCGCATCCGGATTCACCAACAATGCCCAAAGTTTCGCCGGAATCGACACTCAGCGATACCGAATCCACGGCTTTGATTCTTCCCTGCACCGTATCGAAAACTGTCATTAAATCTTTTATTTCCAGTAACGCCATTTTAAACAGCCTGAAATAAACGGATTATTTGAAGTGAGATCTTTTCACAACATCTTTTTACGTCATTACGTCGAACAAACTGTGTCCTGATTACTTTTTTGTCATTCCGTGCAAGCGAAGCGCGACACGGAATCCAGTAATATTATCTGTAACTGGTTCCCGGCTTGCGCCGGGACGGCGTCTGGATGCCGGTTTTCACCGGCATGACGGCTTTGATAGCACTTTTTTCTATTGTGCCACAGCTTCTACACCTGAATGAAAAAGATCTTTCGTTCATATGGTATAATAAATTTATCGAAGCGTAAAACGCTGAAATGTTTTCTTGATACCGCACAGATTTCTATTTTTTTGTCCGGTTAATTAAAAAATCAATCAAAAGGCGCGTTGGCACGCCTGAAGCTCCTTTGGGAATATACGGCTTATCTTTATCAAGCCAGGATGGCCCCGCGATATCCAGATGCACCCAAGGAAAATCGCCGACAAATTTGCTTAAAAATGCCGCGGCGGTGATTGTGCCTGCCGCTCTTCCGCCGGTGTTTTTATAATCGGCGATATCGCTTTTAATCTGCTCGGAATAAAAATCCCAAAGCGGCAGCTCCCAGACAAGCTCGCCGGTCGCCTGCGCGGCTTCATTTATTTCGCTTTTTAATTTTTCATCTGTTCCCAGCATTCCGGCAACATCATCACCCAGGGCGATTACACACGCCCCGGTGAGCGTGGCGATATCAATGATTGCCTGCGGTTTGTATTTGGAAGCATAAGACAAGGCGTCGGCCAATATCAGGCGGCCTTCCGCGTCCGTATTTAAAATTTCAATAGTTTTACCTGAATGTGATTTTAAGATATCGCCGGGTTTTAGCGCGGTGCCGCTGGGCATGTTTTCTGTGGCGGGAATCAATCCGACAACATTAAGCGGCAGGCGCAGATCAGACACGGCCATTATCGCGCCGATAACTGCCGCACCGCCGGACATATCCGTTTTCATTTCATCCATTTTTTCTGAAGGCTTTATGCTGATACCGCCGCTATCGAAGGTAAGGCCTTTGCCGACCAGCACAATCGGCGCTCCGCTTTTTTTGCCGCCTGAATATTCCATTATAATAAATTTCGGTTCCTGCGCGCTGCCGGACGCGACACCCAGAAGAGCGTTCATCCCCAATTTTTTCATGGCCGCTTTATCCAAAACCTTGCAACTAATGGTTTTCCGCCGCGCAACTTCCCGCGCTTTTTGCGCCAGAATGCTTGGCGTCATTTCATTGGCCGGTGCGGAAACAAGATTTCTGACAAAATAAACTGCGTCCGTGATTATGGATGTCTTTTTTGCTATATCGCCGAGCAGAGTATAATCTTCATTTTTCGCGATTAGTTCCAGCTGTTTTATATCTTTGATGTTCTCTCTATCTACTGTTTTAAACGGTGTATATTGATAAAGCCCTAAAACAGCTCCTTCCAGCGCGGCTTGCGCGAGCTTTTCTTTTTGTCCGGGAAGCATATTGAAATCAAGTGCTGTTGCCGCTTCTTTGATATTAATATCGCGAAGATGACGCATGACTTTCGCGTAGGCGGCGCGTAATTTATCCAGTTTGAATTCACTGGTCTTGCCTAAGCCAACAACAGCAATTCTTTTTGTTGGAATCAATCCGCGGGTGTAAATGACAGATACCTGAGATTCCTTTCCTTCAAAATCACGACTGCTGATTAGTTCAGTGATTAAACCCTGGGATTTGGCATCGACGTCATAAGGCAAGCCGAATAATTTTTTATTTTCCTCAAATAGAGCAAGAATAATTGCTTCGGTTTTAACTTCTGTTAGGCTTCCTTTTTTAACGGATATTTTCAAGATATTACCTCCTCTTGTCATTGGCAAATTATGCAGAACGATAGCATATACGTGAAAAATGTCAATTAATTACACGGATGGAAAAAACAGGAATTTATAAAAATTGTTTACTGAATTGTTACGGAATTGCGGCGCAGAAAAATACCGATGCTTTTCTCGTTATGCTTGAGGACGAACCGAAGGTAATTAATGTTTTTATCTATTGCTTCCTGATAAATATTTCTATCTATACGCCATCTTGTTTTGAAATGAGCGAGCATAAACCTGCCGACATTGCCCAGATCTTTTTCCATCCTGTTTTTGGTAATATGATAAAAATTAGATGTCTTTTTGAGCAAATCATATTCAGAGGAGAATCCCGGAACTTTACCTTCTTCAAACTCTTTAAACAAGGGGATCAGTTTTTCCAGATAAAACCTGTCCGACATCTGCCCCATTAAATCAGCGGTGGCGACCATTTTGCCTAACATTTCCATATTAGCCGAAGTAAATTTTATCTCTTCAAGATTAATGCTTAAGCCCGTGCAATTTATAATATCGCTAAAGTTTTCCAAATCTTCATTAAAGTAGCTGTCTTTCTCGTAATAATCCTGTATAAACTGTATTCCCCTTTTGATGTGCATAAGCGTGTATTTGGCGCCTGTACCATCAATATCGTCTTTGGACTGAATATAACCAGCGTCGTGCATCAGGGCGCTGATTAAACCGATATTTATTTCTTTGTCGGTAAACTCTATCCCTTCGACATGCGCCCCGTGCAGGAGACGCGCCATCGCCAGTAAAACATGCAACGTGTGCTGAAAATCATGATAATCAGTATTGCAGGCTCGGTATCCCGGATACTGGCCATGGAACAGTTTTTCTACATCGAAAAAAGCCTCGTCAAAATGATTAAAAATAAACTTATAATTAATCATCGATATTACATGCTTCACTTCCTTGATAACCAGATTTTTATCACGGATATCAAGAATCTGGGAATGCATGACATTATCGTTTTTAACCTGCGTTTGTGTACGCATTATCTTTACTACTCCAAAATATTTTTCCTGCCATGCTTTTAGACAGTTTTATCGCATAAACTATCCGGACAGCAACGTCAAGAGGAAGGGAATATTTTGGCCGGTTTAACCTGAAAATAATTAAACCGGCCAGCTTGCAAACATCTATCTTTAATCAATATTTGCCATTTTACGCCACTATCATCGGTCACTTACAGTATGATTGTTCAGGTAGTTAACTTGACAATCGCCATCCAAGTCCGCATTCTGCGCATCCGTAAAACTAATAGAACCTTCATATCTGGAACTGGAACAATAACCTAAATCGTCATATCGATCAACTGTTTCTCCCGTATTCAGATAATATCCATCAGTAATCTCGTCACCGCTATCTAAATTGCTTTCGCATCCTTCCCCTGTAACTCTGAAGTCCTTTCTGCTACCGGTCTCGTTCCAAACTCTATATCCGCTACAACTGGTATAAGCGTTTTGTATGATGGTAAATGTCTGACCGCCGACAGTTATCGTGCCTGTCCTCTCCGCGCCTGAATTAGCAGTAATACTGTAGGTCACGGTGCCGTTACCTGTACCGCTGGCGCCGCCCGTAATTGTAATCCAGGGGTTATTGCTTACCGCCGTCCAGGCGCAGGTGCCCGCCGCTGCTGTTACGCTAATAGTTTGGCCACTGGCCGCGCTATAGGTATGCGTTCTGCTTGTCGGATCAATGGAAGCTGTCGGAAAATAAACGGCAAAGTTTCTAATTTGAACGCCTTGCGTCGCGCCACCAGTACCTACAGTAAATCCTAAAAAAATCTCATTGAGCATAGTATCATATGCCCCACTCAACTGCTGGGTTCTGTCTATTTTTGGCAAATAACTGCCATTATCATAAGGATTAAGAACATTTTGAAAAATAATTAATTCTCCTTCCGAACAGGAGTTATAAGGATAATTTAACGTTTCACAATCAACCCATGCTTTTATTTGATATCTGTCCGCAGAAATTGTTCTAATAACTTCAACACGGACACGATGCCACTGGCCGTCTTCCAGCCAGTTGTATCCGCCTGACCTCTCTCGTTCATAATAACCACCTAATCCAGCTCCGTCTCCACTTGCCGCTGAATTATAAGGATTTGAGGTACTTCCATCGCCAGCCCGATGAATGTTATCATCAAAGCTTGCGCGAGGGAAATTTCTACCAGCAGTGGAACTGTTATGACACATTTGATTGCTGTTTGGATTATTCCCCCAGAACATTACCGCAATGTGATTATCATTATCGTTGTCTTGCCGACCACCACTACAACCATCATATTGAATACCGCCCGTACTCGGATATGTATCGAATTCTATAGCAAACTTCGGTGGTTCCAAACCCAAGCCATCAAGCGGTTCAGTTGCTAAAGGTGGAGAAGAATATTCTGATGTATTACCGGATCCGGCATATCCTAATAATTCACCCATACTGCCTGATGAGTTAGGAAAACCTCCTCTTTTACTTGTATCATTATTTGAAGCGTTAACTACATTAAAAGTAAAACCATCCGCACGCGCAGTGCTATTGTTTGAAGTATCCGGCGTAGTAAATCTAAACTCAAAATAAGCCCTAAATCCGACGCCAAAAGTGCATCTTCCAATATTACAGGGGTTACAACCAGTTGTTGTCCCCTGATACCAAATAGCCCCCGAACCGTCGTTTATAGGAAGAAATTCAATAATACCAGTTTCCGGGTCAACCACAATAATAGGATCATCATCATCGTTTACAATTGGATCTAAACCGCCAGGCGGATCAAAAGGCCCCCCGCCACCTCCTGAAGCTGTAACGCCTATATCACTGTCCCACGTATATTTGGTTAGTGTTTTTTGCGCTGACCAAACCAATGAAGGAATCAGCATACAACAAAATATTATCGAAACTATTTTTTTATTTTTCATATTTTTCTCCTAAGTTAAACATCTAATTAATCTCCAAATACCGATGTTGAACGTAAACCCAAACTTTTACCTATATATGTTGGGGTATCGTTTAAAGTCACCGGCCATACCGGTGCAGGAGCCCCAGCTATTGCCTGAATATTTGTAAGTGTAACTGATGTGCCTGGATTAATAATTCGTTCATCATAGGAATACTGAGAAATTACGCCACCGGCGTCAACAAAAATACTTCCCTTACTGGGAGGAAATATTTTAGCTGTATCATCATTGCCATCGCCCACAGGTATGTTCAAAATTAAATTTTCTCCAGAATTGACAGGCGACGCGGAAGTATAATTATAACCAATATAAAATTCATCATTTGCCGCAATATCATCATCAAAAGGATCACTTAATGTAAAAGTAATGGGGGTACCTGCTGGACTGCTGAAAGTTCCAATTAGGGCATTACTGAACACAGCCACCGCGCCTGATGCACCTTTAATTTTAAGATTACCTCCCGCGAACAAACTTATTCCTGTTGATCCATCCTCATCTACCTTTGGCACATCGCCCGGGAAATAAAGATTGATCAAAGAAGTTCCCGCGGCATAGGTATCTCTCGCGTAAAGCCAGTAAGGATATATCAATACTGTACAGCTTCCCTGATTATTCGGCATAGGAAAAGTCTGATTATGCAAATTAATCAGCGTGCTATTCTTATTAGCGGATGCCTTATATTCACTGGCCGCCACACGCACGCAGGATTCGGCTATATAAAATGCTTTGGCCGCGCGCTGGGCGACAACCTGATTAAGACCTGCCGTGTAATAAAGGGAATATATTGCGATGCCGATTACGGCCAACGCTACCATGGTAATAATTATCACTACCAATGTTGCGCCGCTCTGGCTTTTTATCAGGTTTACATTTTTGTTTTTAAATCCCTTCATTAATATCCTCTATCAATTCAGCCGCGGCACGGAAGGAACTGCCGTTCGTCTCGGATTAATTGTTGTCTGAAAAGTTAGATTTGTGCCACCCTGAAAATCAAGAACGATTATTACCTGAATTTTCGCCAATTCATTAATCGAATCTCCCGTTGTCCAGTCGGAGCTATCTGCTTTCTGATACGTGAGAAACGTTTGACCGCCATTAGCCACCGCCAGTTCGTGGATAAGCGGCTGCGCGTCAATAGCCGGATTAATTCCCTGCATATTAATTGCCGAGTAGTATAAGGCAATCTCATATTCTCCGCCCGTGGATAATGTATATCTTATGCTAGTTCCATTTGCCGTGCTGATACTTTTTACATCTACTAATTCTCTCTTCATTCGCGCCATGGCCAACTGAGCTTTCTGCGACAACTGATTCGCCTCGTGGGCAAAAAGAAAATTCTGGGCGGCGTAAATAATCGCGCCGCTTAAACCAACCGCGACAATCCCTAAAATAACCAGGACAACAATAACCTCAATAAGAGTGAATCCGGATTGATGTTGATGTTTATGTTTAATAAATTTCATTCTAAACCTACTGAGTAAATATACTCATGACAGTCTGATCTTCGTTCTTGAGAGTCACCACAAGAATCTGCTGTGTTAGATAAGCGCCGCTGTTCAAAGTTGTAAAAATAGTATTTGCGGCATCGACATAGGGATTAGTATCAATGTAAGACGCTTTAAAATTATTCAGATTTAATGTGCCATTGTTAAGTTCCTGCCGGTACTGGCTGGTAATTAATTCCATCTCCTGAATGAGCGCGTATTGTTTGGCTACCATGCCGGAAGAAACTGGGCTTTTTGTTAGCGATGTTCCCATATAGGCAACAAACATTGCCGCGGCAATGGCAATAATCGTTATCGTAACAATGACTTCAATAAGCGTAAACCCGCGATTTTTTTTCATGGTATGTATCCTGTAAAAGGCGTGATATTTATATTAACAGTTGCACCGCTGCCACTTGCCGGACTGACAGTTATCGCTGTACCCGGCCATTGAGTGCCGAGCGGGTAATATGGAATTCCCCGATTATCAAAAAATACCGTGAAAGAAGTAACGCTTATTTTCTTTTCCGAAAGATTTATTGTTCTATCTACGTCGATATATTTTTCATCATCCGGCAGGCGAATGATATTTGCTTCTGCGTTAGGATTGGTACCCCTGAATAACCAATAACTGCTGCCGCTGCAGCTTATTCCCCAAACCGTCTGGTCAGCGGGCGCGTTGGGGTTGGAATTCATCGCCATCGTCTGCGCGTAACGCAAATGCATCTTAAGCGTATCCGCGCCGGTAACCACCTCCGCATCATTATTGTTCAAGCGGCTCACCGCCACCGCAGTAAGAACTCCGATCACTACTAGCGTGGCAATCAGCTCTAAAACGGTAAACCCTTTTTGTGACATTCTAAACATTTCGCGCAAGTTGCCCTCTTATATCTACTGAACCGGATTTGATAAAATTATTAATAGAACTTACCAGCAGGATTCCTAAAAACACAGCTAGCAATGAAAGCGCTAATAAAAAAGCCATTGCCACGGGGAAAACAAGAACAAATTCCAAAATCAAAGCGTTAATGATTAAAAAAATGCTGTGCGCGATTATTCCATATTTGGCAAAAATAATCGTTTGCGGTTTTTTCTTTATAGAAAAAGCAAAATATATAATAAAAAGACCACTGATTAAAGTCAGGTACGGCTGAAAGCGCAGCCACAAATTAATGTTTGCATTTGTCAATAAATCCCTCATTCCAATGATTACAGATAACCCCAAAAGCAGATAAAATAAACCAACGATGAACAATAAGAAGAAACACTGAACCGGCGAAACTATGTTACCGGCAAGAATACTTTTGGCGTCCGGGCTTAGCCGGCGGCGCTGAAACAATAAACGGTATAATTTATAGCCAAAACTTTCTTCGGCTTTTTCTGCGCCCTCCATAATTTTTTGGACAATATCATCCGGCGGGGAGATTGCTTCCTGTTTTTTAATTATGTCTATAATATTATTATACTTTTCCATATTTATCATTCCAGGTTATTGCTAGTTACATAGTGATAATATCAAAATCACTTACATATAATATACAATATTTAACATTAAATAGTCACAAAAAGAATAAAATAATTAAGCGGAATTGGCAAGAAATCTATCTGCTTCGATATATGAAAATATCTGATTAAATGCTTCCACAACTTTTGGGTCAAAGTCTGTCCCCGAGTTGGTAAGAATTTCCTGTTTCGCCTGAAGCGGGCTGAATGCCTTGCGATATGGCCGGTCAGTTGTCAGAGCGTCATAGACATCCGACACAGCAATAATTTTTGCGCCGCGTGGAATATCATCAGAGGCTGTTTTGTAATAACCGCTGCCGTCATATTTCTCGTGGTGATGAAGGATTATGGGAATAATGTCTTTTACTGTTTCTCCCAAAGGTTCTAGCATATTAACGGCCATCCATGTATGCTTGCGCATCGTCGCTTTATCCTGCTCCGTTAAGGCGGTAGCTTTTAATAAAACATCTTCGCTGACGCCCACTTTCCCCAAATCATGCAGAAGCGCCGCGACGCGTATATTTTCCACTTCAATAGAATCGAGTTTCATCTGGCGGGCGATCATCACCGCGATCTGCGATACCCGCTGTGAATGACTTTGCGTGTAATTATCCGCTGAAGCAATTACCAGAGACAACATTTCAATAATACCACTGTAAGTTTTTTGTAATTCTTTTTTGCTTTGCTCTTTTTTATCGTAAAGAAGTCCCATACAATACCCGGTAAATATCAGAAATAAACCCCAGGTAAGAAGATCCAGCCATTTAAAAAGTTCAGTCTGGCTGGCAGGCGGCGCGCCAAAGCTTTTAGGGAAAAAATACGCGAAGAAAAAAATGATAACTACGGCAAATACGGCGGATATTACCGCGTAACGCTTACCTAAAAAATAAGCCCCAAGCAATACCGGTAAATAAAAAATATTAAGAAAAGCTCTCTGATTGATAATGAAAAAATAAATAAAGCAGGCAAGAGCGACAAACAGCAGAATGTTAACTAGTTCTTTATCGATGTTGATTTTATTTTTAAAGATCTGCTTATTCACAAAGAAGCTCCTTATAATTTGCGTTTTGCTAAACTAAATAATCGCTTCTTGAGTTATTTGTTTTATAATATACTGCTAAATCGGCCTTTAATCAATATGATATATTCTTTATAAAATATTTCTATATGGCTGTTTTATCTGGTTATTTTTTCTTGCCGTATATCATTATTTTATCTTTTCCCTCAAGCTTTCGAGGCCTCTGTATGTGCGCATCTTTACCGCGCTGATTGACTTGCCTGTAATCTTGGCAATTTCTTCAAAAGACAGTTCCTGAACATACCTCATGATTATAAGCGCGCGTGTTTCTGCGTCGAGATGAGACAGGTAAATATTAATGTCTTGTGTCTCAGATAAATTTTGGCTTGCCAATAATTTACTTTCTTCCGAATCCTGAGATCGCAGGTTTTTATATTTCTTATTTTTTTTGATGTGATTTTTAATCGTGTTTAGCGCTATTGTGTAGAGCCAGGTAAAGAATTTCTTTTTCGGATTGTAGCGCCACAGATACGTGTAGGCGCGGATAAAAATATCCTGCGTTACATCAGCGGCGTCCTGCATGTCGCCGGTCATACGATAAGCTAAATTATAAATTGGGAATTTGTATTCTTCAACTAATAGGGCGAAGGCCTGCCTGTCACCTTCCAGAATTCGGGCAACAATTTGCGTTTCTTGCGCTTCATCCATTGCAGCCCTCTCATTAAATAAAAATACATCAGGCTAATAAAATCAAGAAGGCATGTTCCAGGTTCCTGATGCCGTATATTCACTATCGCCGTTACGATTGTTCACACTAACCAATACAGATGTTCCAGAACCGGTAAGAGTTACATTCCATAAATCAGGTGCAGTACCGACATTTTCAGCTGTGGCGTCAGCAAATCCAGCTTCTTCTAAAACTGATAGGCCTGTTGTGGGAGCTATTCCTGTACGAATAAATAAACGGGCATAAGCTAAATTTAGAGTTGATTTCATTTCCGCAATTTCCGCCTGAGCAGCAGAGATTTTAGCTTCCTGAACTAATGCAACATATCGGGGTGCCGCTACTGCTACCAATACACCTAATATGACAAGAACAGCGATAACTTCAATCAATGTAAAACCCTTTTGGTTTTTTATCATGATTACCCCCTCGATGATTTAGCAAATACATTACTTACTTTAATAAAAGCTATTATATAATCAGCGTGAAGTAAAATACTTCACGCTGATTATTTTGATTTAAATTCTTATTAACTAGGTATATTCCAAGTGCCCGTAGCCGTGTAATCTGTATCTCCATCACGACTATTAACTAAAACAGTAACTACTGCACCAGCTCCAGTAAGCGTTACGTTCCAAACATCCGGAGACGTTCCAACATCAGCGGCTGTACCTGAAGTAAATCCCGCTTCCGTAATTACAGCAGCACCAGTTGTGGGAGCTGTTCCAGTTCTTATAAACAATCTTGCATATGCCAAGTTCAGGGTTGATTTCATCTCAGCAACCTGCGCTTCAGCCGCCTTTGCTTTTGCCTCTCCTGCCAAATCGAGATATCTTGGCACAGCTACCGCGGCCAAAATGCCCAAAATTACCAGCACGGCGATGATTTCGATCAATGTAAAACCTTTCTGATTTCTCATTTTTCATTCTCCTTTATTTAAAGTTAATTTTTTAGCAATATTTGCCAACTATTTGTATTCTTAATAATGCAAATCACATACCAATTTGATTCCTAAACCACCTCCTTAATTTAATTTCGTTTAATTCCTTGATTTTACAATATTTTTCTATATACTTTTACCATTTAAAACAATTAATTATATTCTCTTTGCAACTAAATATACAATAATTGTAGATGTATCTACAATTATTGTAGGCTTTTAACCGAGCCGATGTCTATATGATACTTCTTTATCCGGTGCCATAAACTTCTTTGATTTATTTTTAAAATTTCCGCCGCTTTTACCTGAATACCGCCTGATTTTTTAAGCGCGTAAATAATCATCTCCTTTTCCATTATTTCCAATTTCTCATCAAGATTAATGTCATTGCCATTGGAAAAAATATCAATACTAGGTGTCTGTCCGGTAATGGCATCCGGCAAATGATGCGGTTCAATTATATCTTTTTCCGCCAGAACCGAAGCCTGTTCAATCACATTTTTTAACTCGCGGATATTTCCTGGCCACGTATATCCAATTAAGAGCTGTAAGGCTCCCGGCGATAAGGTAATATTTTTCTCCTGCTTGTTAAGAAAGAAGCTTGCCAGAAGAGGAATATCTTCTCTTCTGTCTCGAAGCGGCGGCAGTGCAATAGAAAATACATTAATGCGAAAATATAAATCTTCCCGAAACTGTCCTTTTTTTATCAATTTTGGCAAATCTTTATTCGTCGCCGCGATAAAGCGAACATCCACACGAATAGGAACATTGCCGCCGACTCGCTCAAATTCTTTTTCCCGCAACACGCGCAGTAGTTTTGCCTGCGTGGCCAGCGGCATATCGCCTATTTCATCCAAAAATATTGTTCCGCTATCGGCAAGTTCAAATTTACCTTTCTTCTGTGCTACCGCTCCGGTAAATGAACCTTTTTCATGACCGAATAGCTCGCTTTCCAACAGACCTTCCGGTATAGCCACACAATTTATTTTAATAAACGGCTTTTTAACTCTTAAGCTTTGCTCATATATGCTTTGCGCGATTAGTTCCTTCCCTGTTCCGCTTTCTCCATAAATCAGCACTGTAGAATCAGTGGGCGCTACTTTAGTTATCTGCTTAAAAACATTTCGCATAGCCGGGCTTGAACCTATAACATTTGGGAATAATTCCCGTGCTTCAACCAGTGTGAGGATATTGGCCACATTGTCGAATACTTTTTCAATTTCCTTAACATCGTCCATTACATGTTTTTTATTTTCCGCAACTTTATTTCTAAAAATAGGCGTATTATTTGTTTTTTCAATGAACTGTATCATTGGATTTAAAATATTGCGGACAATCAATAAGCTTACAAGGAAAGTTAAAACTCCGATAACTGCTATTAAACCAGGTAACCCGAAAAAAGATACACTGCCGTGCCTGAGAGCATAACTCGATAACTGACAGGTAAGAATTATGCCGATAATCGATATTCCCGTAAAAATAAGCGGAATCAATATATAAAGATTTATGTAATATTTATTATTTTTCATCGCTTATTATCTTGTAGCCAGTTTTGTCAAATCCCACATAGGCATAAAAATCGCCAACGCAAAGAAACCGACAACCGCGGCCAATCCCACAATTAATATCGGGCCTATAGCGTCAGACATTCCCTTAACCGCGTATTCAACTTCGTCATCGTAATGCTTGGAAATCTCGCGCAGCATTTCATCCAGGTTACCGGATTCTTCGCCAATGGCAATCATATCCACAACCATTGGCGTAAAATATTTTGATGATTTCAAGGGCGCGGATATACCCGCTCCTTCTTCAATGCGCTCCCGCAGATTTTCAAATGCGCGCGCTATAGCTTCGTTACCGATGGTCTCTGATAAAATGGAAAGAGACTGCATGACGGGAACACCGCTTGTCTGCAATATTGCAAAAATACTGGCAAACCGAGACAATGCCGCTTTTTTAAAAACCGGCCCGATGATCGGAATTTCCAGAAAAAATGAATCGCGCACAAATTTCCCCTGCGGTGTTTTGAAATAAACGGCGAGCGCGAAAATAATTATGACTAGAAAACCAAGAATCAAATACCAGTAGTTAACCAAAAAAGCGTGTAAGAGCACGGCAATTTGGGTTGGCAACGGCAAAGTAAGCCCTGACTTGCTGAACATGGCGACAAATTTAGGCACAACAACAGTTAATAGTATTACAAACGCAACGCCAAGAGCGATGACCACAATAAATGGATATCGAAGGGCTGATTTTATATCCGATTTTACTTTATGTTCATGCTCAATAATATAAATCAATCTATCCAGAACGCTGGGCACATTACCGCTTAGTTCCCCCGCCCTAATCATCGCGCAATACAGGGGGGAAAATATGCGGGGAAACTTCTGCAGCGCTTCGGAAAGGGTCGCGCCCCCCCTGATATCCACAACGATTTTTCCTATCGTGTCTTTCAGCACGCGGCTCTGCGTCTGCGTTTCCAGCACCTGCAAGAGCCTGAGTATCGCCACGCCCGCGCTGAGCATGGAACGAAACTGCTTCGTAAAGAGTATCAGGTCCGCAACTTTGACGCGACCGGAAAAAAACGCCATCCCGGATTTCATCCCCGCGGTCCTGTCTCCTATCTTTTCGGGAATCAGACCGCGCGCCACCAGTATATTGGTCGCCTCCTCCACGGTGGCCGCCTCGACCTCCCCCGTAACTTTATTCCCGCTCTCGTTTAAGGCCTTATAACCGAATGTCGGCATTGCATTTCCCCATCATTATCACGTCATAACGGCAGAAGCGGCTTCTTCCAGCGTGGTAATACCCCGCATTACCTTTTGCGCCGCATCTTCCTTGAGCGTTCTGAGCCTGCCGGTTTCGAGCGCCGCACGCGCGATTTCCTGGCTGGATTTCCGCTTCAGAATCATGTCCTGCACCATCTCATCGTTCACCAATACTTCAAAAAGCCCCGTTCTTCCCTTGTAGCCGGTGTTTTTGCACTGATAACAGCCTTTGCCGCGCTGAAAATTCGCGTTACGTGCTTTTTCCGCCGTGATGCCGAAAGAAAGCAAAGCCCCTTCCGGCGGCTGATAACTTTCCTTGCAATAGGGACATACCGTGCGCACTAAACGCTGGGCAAAAGAAACCAGCAGAACCGACGAAATCAGGAAAGGCTCGATGCCCATGTCCATGAACCTGGTTATCGCGCCGGCGGCATCGTTTGTATGCACGGTGCTTAAAACCCGATGCCCCGTTTGCGCGGCCTGCACTGATATGGCGGCGGTTTCCGCGTCGCGAATTTCACCCACCATAATCACATCCGGGTCCTGACGCAAAACGGAACGCAGCCCGCCGGCAAAGGTCATGCCCGCCTTGCGGTTGAGTTGCGCCTGGCGGATATTGTTGACGCGGTACTCCACCGGATCCTCCAGCGTGATGATATTGATATCCGGTTTGTTTATGGAGTTTAAGATGGCGTAAAGGCTGGTGCTTTTGCCGCTGCCGGTTGGCCCGGTGCTCAAAATCAGCCCGTAAGGTTTACCGCTCATTCTTTCTATCTTCTCCATATCCTCGGCGGACATACCCAGACGGTCCAGCGTGTAAATTCCGCCGCTCATGTCCAAAAGGCGCAGCACGAGATTTTCGCCGTAAATGGTCGGCAGGGAAGAAACCCTGACGTTGATTTCCTTTTTTTCTATTCTCAGCGTAAAGCGTCCGTCCTGGGGTATTCTGGATACGGTAATATCCATGTTGGCCAGAATTTTCATGCGGGCGGCAATAGGCAGAAAAAGAGATTTGGGCGGCGAGGGAACGTCCAGCAGCTTGCCGTCAATGCGAAAACGCAGCTGCACGGTATTCTGCTGGGGACTGATATGAATATCGCTGGCTCCGTCGCGTATCGCCTGGGCAAAAATGGAATTGACCAGACGGATGACCGGAGCTTCGCCCGCCATATCCTGCAGAGTGTTTATCTGCACCTCTTCCTTGGCCTGCTCTTCCGCCGCGGCCTGACCACTTTCTTCTATTTCCATTGTCTCCATGATGCCGCCGAGGCCGGACTGCATGCCGTAAAGACTGTCGATAATTTTATTGAGTTCCCTTTCCGTGCAGATTACCGGTTCCACCTCGGCGTTGGCCAAAACCTCGATGGTGTCCAGGGCATTGATATCCAGAGGGTCAACAACGGCGACGCTGAGCAGCCGCCCTTTCTTCTTCAGAGGCGCAACCTGATATTTCTGGGCTGTTTCTATGGGTATTAAATTCACCAGAGAAACATCCAGGGGAAAATTATCAGGATGATATTTTTGAATGCCCAGCTGCCGGCTGAGCAGGTCTATTATTTCCTGTTCGTTGACGATTCCCGAACGCGCCAAATACTGGCCGAGCTTCAATCCTTCCTTCCTTTGTTCGACTAAAGCTTTTTTCAGCTTCTCCTCGGACAAAAGACCGGCTTCCACCAGCATTTCACCCAAACGCTTTTTTGCCCTCATTAAACCTCCCTGATATCTCGGCGCTCAACTCTGCAAAGCCCGATGATTTAAAAATACCGTTCCCTCATCCCACGATGATACGATTCTCGCCCCGCTGGCCAATTCCGGCGGTAGCCTTCTTATTGCTTCCACCGCTTCTTCGACGGTGTCGAAATTCCTGTCCAAAACCACGGCAAATTTGACGGAATTTCTTAATGTGTTCCAGCAAGGAGAAAAAACCAGGGGCGGGGAAATGCTGAGATAACGGTTTTTATTAAAAAAATCATAAATTTTTCCAATATCTTCACCTTCTTCCAGAAACACGACGAATTTTCCGTTTTTAAAGGTGGCGGCCTGCGCCGTAATCAAAGGAAGGGTGATTTCGCATTCCTGCTGCATCTGTTCCTCGTTCTTAATCTGCGGATTAACTTTCAGCACCGCATCCATTATCTCCTGACCTGTGTCGCCATACATGTCATAAAGAATCCACCAGAGAGTCATTCCTTTTTTCATGGTCATCACGCCGAGAGAAACAGCCGCTTTCCCCTCCAGCCCTTTCCCTTGTCCGGTCACGTCCCCGTCCGGAAGCGAAAAAGAACTGCCGACGACAGCCGTTGCCTGGTTATCACCGGCGGCAGCCGACGCCGCAGACCCCTTTCGTGCTTCCTGAAGCTTGTCATATTCGAAAATGATTGCTCTTGCGGAAAAAACAAGCGCCAGTATAACCGCCAGGCTTACCGCCGCCCACTTTATTTTCTGGAATGCGGACGCCGCCATTTCTTTCACGCAGTTCCGGACAAAGAACCAGCCCGCCCTCTGCCGGTTACGGATAATCAGCTTGATGATTACGTCATGACACAGGGAAACAATCTTGCGCGGGTAACCGCCGGTGGACAAATATACCGCCGCGAAACCCGGCCGGCTGAATACGGGAGGCGCTATTTCAAAGTTTCTGGCCACGGATAGGCGGTACTTTATCATGGCCCGCGTCTGTTTGAAATTCAGCGGCTTCAAATGATAAAATACATTGACCCGGTCGGCAAGATTCGGGCGCTTTTTAAGAAGCGCTCTGAATTCTTTTTGCGCAAAAATTATTATCTGCAGCAATTTGCAATCGTTCGTTTCGTAGTTGAGAAACTCCCGCAATAATTCCAGGCAGCCTTCGCAGATTTTCTGCCCTTCATCGATAACCAGAACAACAATTTTGCCCTCGTCAACGCCTTTGGCAAAAAGATAATTTTTTATTTTTTCTTTCAGCTCCCATTCGCTCTGCTCGTTCTGGCGGTCTTTGATTCCCAGCATTTCGCAGAAATTCTGCAGAAATTCGATATTGTTGCTGAATGACGGATCGAGTAAAAGATGGGTTTCGATTTCCTCGGGCTGAGCTTCCGTGGGGGATAAATTCTGGATGAGCTTGCGGCAAAGAGTTGTCTTCCCCGTGCCGATATCTCCGATAACCACGCTTAAACCCCGGCGCAGCCTTATCGACAATTCCAGCTTTTGCAGACAGCCTACATGCTGCGGGGACGAAAAAAGAAATTCCGGCTCCGGAGAATTGGAAAACGGCTCTTTTTTAAAATTAAAAATATTGTAATAGGCCATTTTTAACCGCCACTATTTTTTTCTTCTTTTGCCAAGCGGCCGGTGGATTATACCGTTCCGTGTTCTCGTTTTATTCTTTTGTTAAATGCTTTTGCCCTTACTCCTTACTTCACTCCCCGCGCCGGTGTCTGACTCGAACTCAGCGCCGTCTGCAAAATATGGGGCGTGATAAAAATCAGCACTTCTTCCATATCTTCACTTTTGCTGTCCGTCTTGAAAAGATAGCCGAGTATCGGAATATCCTTGAACAAGGGCCAGCCGGCATCTCCCGTGGCCGTTCTCTGCTTGGTCAACCCGGAAATAACTATGGTTTCGCCGTCTTCCACAATCAAAACCGTTTCCGTCTGCTTCTTGATGATGTAAGGATTGCCTTCCACGTTCCGCTGCGGGTCCACTTCGTCTTTCTTTACGAGAATGGTCATCTTCAGATTTTTGCCGTCGATAACATGTGGCGTGATCTCCAGGCGCAAGACGACGTCTTCAAACTTCACCGTTCTGGTTATATTGCCGCTGGCATCAGTTTCTCTGCTCACGTAGGGCACTTTTTCCCCGTTCTCCGTGTACGCCTTCTGGTTATCCAGTGTGGTGATGGAGGGGCTGGAAAGAATATTCAGTTTGTTGTCCTGTTGCAGCGCCTGCAGCTGAATTTCCAGCAAATTGCCGCCGATTTTTCCGATAATCAGACCCAAAGAGCCTGCTCCCGCGGCCGACGCTATATCGGCAATTGGGAAATAGGAAGCGAAACCGTGACCGCCAATGCCTTTCCCTCCCACCGTGGGGTCATACTGGCCGGGGCTGCCTCCTTCAGGCTGGGTTCCTCCGGGAGTTAAATAAACATCTCTCTTCGTGTACATGCCGCCCCACATAACGCCCAAGTCGCGGGCGACATTTTTGGTGGTTTCCACGATATTTGCCTTAATCAATATCTGCGGCGTCGGTTTATCCACCTCTTCAATGATTGCCAGCATTTTTACCAGATCCTCCTCGATGGCGGAAATAATCAGCGAGTTGGAGTGTTCGTCAAGCTTGACCGAACCGAGCGCTTTGCCGTCTTTGTCTTTCGTGAGAAACTCCTGCAGCATCACAACAAGTTTTTTCGGGTCGGCGAAGTTTATTTTTATCACTACCGGCTGCAACAACGGTTCCACCCAGCGGATATCGCGCATTTGGACTTTTCGTTTCAGGTCCTGCTCAATATCGTCGATCGTCTTTACCAGAAGCACTTCTCCTTCCCAAACATAAGACAGCGCGTGCGTGCGCAGAAGGCCGGTAAAAGCCTGGTCCCAGGGAACGCCCTGGAAGTCCACATTAACTTGCCCCTCTAAATCATTTTTCACCAGAATATTTAAATCAACAGACTTGGCCATCGCCCGCAGTACGGAACGAAGCTCCGCCTGCCTCATGGTGAGATTTATCGGCTTGGTCGGCAGTTTTCTGCCTTCGGTCACCAGCGCGGGAGCGACTTTGGCCCTGGCTTTCAGATTATTCACGTCAATCTTTCTCGGCTCCATCGCTACGGAGTGCCCCTGCGATGTTTCGGCCATCGTTGACCATTTTTCAAAGAAAGCGTCTTTCTTTTGTTCTTTTGAACTGGCGCAGCCGAAAAACAGCAGCAGCAAAAAAACAACCGACGCTCCCTGCAACATCTTTTTATTAAAGCTTAAGCATTTCAAGATAAAAACCTCCCCCCGCTGATTTTTATTCTTGTATGGGAATCTCTATCTCGCTTCCCGTGTTTTTGTTTACAACCAGGATATGAAACGGCATAATCTTTTTCAAGAAAAACCCTTCCATTTCCAGTTGCTCGCCCTCGCGGTATTCACAACCGTTGATAACGGCCAATCTCCTTCTTCCGGAATCAACGTATCCCGAATAGACTATCCTGGTTTCGGAAGGAGAAACCGGCGCGTCTTTTGCCGCCCATTCTTTAAATGCGCTTTTTCCCCAAAACGGATTCTTCTGCCAGCCCGCTTCCGCCTTCGCTATAATGTAGACGTCTGTGCCGGCAATAATATTTTTGGTCAAATCTTTTCGTAAATTGCTCACTAAAGTATCCATATTTGCGGAATCCACTACGCTTGCCGCTTTTTTACCGGCCGGACCGGCAATCAATAATTCGTAAGCCGCATATAAAACCGCCAAAGCGGCGACGACCAAGATGATAATTTGTCTTTTGTTTAATTTAGCCATATAAAATATTACTCTAAAGACCCGTAACAGCCAGCCAGATTTCCGCCTTTAGCTCCATCGTATCGGGAAGCTGCCGGATACTGATTTCCTCAATTTTTTCCAGGTACGGCACCTTTCCCAGCTCAATCAGCAGGTTTCTGAAATCGGCAAACTCCCCCCTCACCACGGCATGCTGCAAAAGATAGGGCGGCTTTTCCGTCAGCATGCGCAAATCCGGCGTAATCGACACCATTCGTAAGCCGGATTTTTCCGCTATCGCCTTCAAAACATCGGGAAACCTTCCCGCTTCCTCGCGTAACACCGCTTTTTTTACCGGATAAGGCAAAGTAAACTCTTTTTTGTTTTTCATTGTCGCCGTCAGCTTCAGGTAAATAGGCCCCAGCTCTCCTTGCGCGCGCAACTGGCTCTCCAGATTCTTGATTTCCTTGGCCTGAATGGCATTGTACCTGTAAAGAGGGAAAATGCCGGCTAAAACAAGCGACAGGATAATTCCGCCGCAGACAAGCAGGTACCAAAGACTTTTTTGCGGTATGTTAAAATTAAATTTATTCATAACAGCTAACCCATCCGGGCATTGAGAGTAAAATGAAGTACTTCGCTTTTTCTAAAAGTGTTCATCTCTTTCTTTTTCACCGCGATTTTCGCAAACAGCGGCGAGTTTTCAAGTTTCATCACATACTGCGCCAGCAATGATTCCAGCATGTCGCGCTCTCCAAAAATTACTCCTTCCACAACAAGATCTTCGGAAACCTGCGGCGCCGTTTTGCCGGTGACCGCCGCGGTTGCGCCACCCGGCATACTTACTTTCAAATTTATTAGTTTTATATTGTCCGGTGTAAGAGACGAAATCTCCCCTATCGCTGCCGTGCCCAGGTATCTGCGCGCGTACTGCTGGGAGTTTTGCCTGTATTTTTTTACATCTTCATCCATTTGGGATATTTGCTGCGGCGTCAAAACAGGGTTATACATGGAGAGTTCCTTTTCCTTCTGCGCGCGCTTCGCGCTCAGGCTGCTCATTTCGACCGCCTGATACGCTATGGCAACAATACACACAATCAAAGCCGCGGCAAAAGAGGCGAATATCCCCCTGTTGATGCGCGCTACCCGTATCGCCTTATTTTTATCCAGATAGGTAAAAATCGCGTTCGGGGTGCGTTTGCTATCGGACAGCGAAAGACCCAAAGCGGAAACCAGCAAAATCCTTTCCGACAGGTTCAATGATTCAGCCGCCGTATATGATGCCGGTTCAGAAAAAAGGTCAAAATATTCGGTTGTTATGCCCAACTGGTCGTTCATGTAAATGACCAGCGGATTGTAAGCGTTCATACTGGAAGCGATATAGAAACTTTCGACTTTTTTATAGCCCACCGAAGACGTGTAATATTGCAGTGTACGCTCAATCTGGCGCGCCAGTCTTTCCCATACCGGAAAGATCATTTCCATAATTTCTTCTTCGCGCAAACCGAAGCCGGCATCTGTTCGGGACAATTTTTCCGAATCGGGGCCAAGACTGAAAAGAATTTTTTTTGCCTCGTCCGCTTCCAGTTTGAACTTTTTTTCTTTTTCGACATACGCATCGGCAATGGCCTCCACCATGCTGCTGATGCCTGTTTTGACGACGCGAGTCATGGCGAGGTTCTCCCCTTGATAAATGTCAATGCGGGAAAAATCATCACCGACATACAAAGCGGCAAAAGCGCCTTCATCATATCCCCTCCAGCCGGAACGAAAAACATTCTGAACGGCAAAAGGCGCCAGTGTAATTCCGGCTAGGGGAACTCCGATATCCGAAAACAACGCTTTAATGCCTTCAATATCCGCTTTGGGCGCCGTGTAAACCATCACCAGGTATTTGGGGATGCCCTGATCCGTTATTTCTCCCTGCAACTCGAAATCAAATACGGAATCCTTATCGTCAAAGGAAAGCTCCTTTTTTGCCGACCAATAAACAACATTTTGCAATTGTTTTTTCGGTACGCGGGGAACTTTTAAATAACTGACATTGGCCTCGCCCGCGGTAACCATTGTCCAAATGCTGCAGTTAGCGAAGGAGCCACAAAAAGAATGCAACGCTGACTTCAATATCGAATTGAATTCAGGGGAATTTCTTGATGTTAAATGGTCATACTTAATTGTTTTATGCTCAAGCAACATCGGACGGCCGTCCGACGTTTTAACCGTTTTGGCTAAACTGATGAAGCCCTGTCCAAAATCGACTCCAATTGTGTAGCGTTTCTTGCCCGCGGTGCTTTTGAGCTTGTAAATACCTGAAATGTTTACCGTTTTTTCCGTGAAGGGGGAATTTTCTCTTTATCCCGCCTCCCGGGCAAGCTCTGATCTTGCCCACGGATTACATTGAGAAGTTTCTCTGTTGAATCAATATCACTAGTGCGAGCCAAAATTTCTCCTTCAAAAATTTTATTTTGAAAACGCGCCGCACAAATAAATATTGTTAATTATATCAAGATACTTCACTTAATGCAACAAATTTTGTTGCCCTTCCATCATTTTTTAAAACTTTTACCGCTTTCTCTTTTCTCGTCATTTTTTCGATGAACATTTCGCCATTTTCTTTTTGCTCACGCCTCAAAAAGAAGCCGATTCTTTACGAATCGGCTTCTTGGTTTAAGCTGGAGGCGGCATCCGGACTCGAACCGGAGAATAACGGTTTTGCAGACCGCTGCCTTAGCCACTTGGCTATGCCGCCTGAAAAGCAATGGAGCGGGCGAACGGATTTGAACCGTCGACGTCTACCTTGGCAAGGTAGCACTCTACCACTGAGTTACGCCCGCTCGTTAAAACGCACAGTAACTATCTAAAAAGAATACTCTTGTCAATAAGAAAATGCCCCGTTACCGCTAAGCTTCTATATAAATTTAATGATTTTACCCGTCCGCATCCCTTTGTCGGCCCGTTTCTGCGTATAAATAATTGTGCGCTTGAATTATTTTTCCGAATAATGACGGTAATATTTTATAAAATAATCAGCCCCAGAAATAACAGTGAAAAATAACGCGACATACAAAATTATAATACCCACAGCATGGGCATTAATGCCGAAAATCGTGTAATGAATCAGCAACGCTGTAACGGCGATGATTTGGGCCAGCATCTTTTGCTTGCCCAACAAGCTGGCCTGGATGACAAATCCCTCTGAAGAAGACGCGGTTCTTATCCAGTCCACAAGCAAATCCCTGATAATGGTTATGGCTACAATCCACGCGGGTATCCTCCCGATAGGGATCATCAGAATCATCGCCGTGTTGACCAAAAGTTTGTCGGCAATCGGGTCCAGAAATTTGCCCAGCGTGGTAACCATAGAATACTTTCGAGCGATATATCCGTCAATCAAATCGGTCAAAGAAGCAACGACAAACAATATCGCCAGAACCAGACTCCAGAATTTTCCCGGCGATAAAAGCAAAGTGAAAAGGAAGGGAACCATTCCGATTCTTATCATTGTTATAATATTCGGCAGGCTAAATATCTCGCGTTTGATAAACATGTTTCAAAACCGTATTTTTTTATTTCAGGGGAACTTTCTTCCAGTCTTCCAAAAACATTTCAATTCCCTTATCCGTAAGCGGATGTTGCGTCAATTGTTTAATCACCTTAAAAGGAATGGTGGCGATATCCGCGCCCATTAGAGCAGCTTCCAGAACATGCCGGGGGTGCCTGATACTGGCGACAATGACCTCCGTGTCAAATCCATAATTGTCAAAAATTGTCAGGATTTGTTCCACCAGATCCATGCCGTCATGGGCGATGTCGTCAAGACGCCCGACAAAAGGGCTGACGTAACGCGCGCCAGCTTTTGCCGCCATCAACGCCTGCAGAGGCGAAAAGATCAATGTTTCATTGACGTCTATACCGGCAGCGGCGAACATTTTCGTCGCCTTCAGTCCCTCCGTGCAAAGAGGCACCTTAATGACCACGTTATCCCCCCACTGCGCCAGTTTCTTTCCCTCCTCGAACATGGCTTTCGCTTCCATGCTCACGATTTCCAGGCTTACAGGGCCCTCCACGTTTTTTAATATTTCCTTAACAACAACTTCAAAACTTTTTTTCTCCTTGGCAATAAGCGACGGATTCGTGGTCACGCCATCCACCATGCCCAGCTTCAGGCCTTCCTTTATCTCTTCGATATTCGCGGTGTCGATAAAAAACTTCATAGCCCCTCCCCTGTTTACCTGTTTCCCGACGACATATATTTATCACAGCAGTGCTTGGAACAAAAATAATAAATCCTGCCCGAAATTTCTTTCTTATAGGCCTGACTTACCGGAATGTTCTTCCGGCATACCGGGTCTTCCGCCAAATCTTCCGCCGAAGTCCGCGGGGAAATTACCCGTTCCGATTCATTTTTCGACAAGCGCGCCCGCCGCATGGAAGTTATTATCCTATACACCAGAAAAATCAAGATTATAAATATCAATACCCGTAAAAACATTAGTGTCTTCCCTGCGTTACCGGTCTTTCAATCAGCCGCACGCTTTTATTATCATCAAGTCTTTCCTTTAGGCCGCGTACGGAAACACCATAAACCGGATGGATAAAATAAGAGGCTATTTCGTTCAGCGGCTCCAGAACAAAACGACGCTTGTGCATTTCCGGATGAGGCACGGACAAATCGTTTCGTTTTATGATATCCTGCCCGTAAAATAGTATGTCCAAATCGATTACCCGCGGGCCTCCTTTTATCGTTCTTTTCCGCCCCATGCCTGCCTCGATTTTCTGCAACGCTTTCAATAATTCTTCTGCGCTGAGGGTTGTCATGATTTCCACCACAGCATTGATAAAATAATTTTGTCTTTCATCACCCACCGGATCGGTTTTGTAAAACGAAGAGGAAGCAATCAGCGACACAAAGTCTGTTCGTGAAATTTTTTCCACGGCGCTCTTACAGTTTTCCAGGGCATCTCCCAAATTGGAACCGATTCCTATATGGCAAACAACCGAACGCAACTTAAAAAGCGAACTCCTTATCTCAACCCCAAAACATCTTGCATATCGTAAAGACCGTTTTTCTGATTGACAATCCATTTTGCCGCGCGAATTGCTCCTTTGGCAAAGTTATCCCTGCTGTGGGCGCGATGAATGAATTCCAATCTTTCCCCCGTTCCCCCGAAAATCACCGTATGTTCTCCGACAATATCACCGGCACGAATCGTCTGTATGCCTATTTCATTTTTCGTTCTTTCCCCGATTATGCCCCGCCGCATATAAACCGCGTCCTTTTCCAGGTCACGTCCCAATTTTTCCGCAATAACCTGGGCCATCCGCAGCGCCGTTCCGCTCGGAGCATCCTTCTTCAGGTGATGATGCGCCTCGATTATTTCCACGTCGTAATCGTCATTCAGTATCCCCGTGCAGTATTCCAGTACTTTCAAAAGCACATTAACGCCTACACTCATGTTGGGCGACAGGACGCAGCGCGTGTTTTTCGCCAGTTCCCTTACCTCCTTCATTTCCTCGGCGGTAAACCCGGTCGAACCGATGACAATAGCGCGGTTTCTTTCCCCCGCGATTTTTAAATAATTCAAAGACGCTTCATGATTGGTAAAGTCAATAACTACATCGGCCTTATCTATGCAATCGGTTAATTTATCGCAGGCCAAAACGCCGGTTCTTCCCAGCCCTAATGCCTGGCCGACATCGCGGCCAATAATAGGATGACGGGCTACTTCCACCGCGGCCACGACTTTGATATCCTCCAGAGGAGAGATGAGACTGATGATCCTTCCTCCCATTTTCCCCGCGACTCCCGTAACGACGGCTTTAACCATACAGATACATCTCCTTTTATTAATTATTGACGCTAAAATAATTAAATCAAGCCGTAATCAGTCATAACCTTTTTCAGTTTTTCCCGGTTAACATCGGTCATTTTGCAAAGCGGCAATCTGTATTCTTCTTTAATCTTACCCATCATGACCAACGCAGCTTTCACGGGAATCGGATTGACTTCAAAAAAAAGTGCCTCCATCAGCGGCGACATTTTATGATGTAAGTCTTTCGCCTTTTTTATGTCACCGGCAAAAAACGCGTCCACCAGTCCGGCCATATCCGCCGGCGCCACATTGGAGATCACGGAAATCACTCCCGCGCCCCCCATGGCCAGCAGGGGTAAAGTAAAATTATCATCGCCGGATAATACCGCAAAACTATCCGGACACATCTCAATTACATCACTCATCTGCTTAATTGATCCGGATGCCTCTTTGATTCCCACAATATTTTTTATTTCAGCCAGCTTCGCCACCATCGGTGGCAGAAGATTAACTCCGGTACGGCCGGGAATATTGTATGGAACTATGGGAATGGGCACGTTTTCAGCAATCGTTTTAAAGTGCTGATAAAGCCCTTCCTGCGTGGGACGGTTATAATAGGGGCAAACTATCAACGCGCCGTCGGCACCAACCTTATGGGCGTGTTTGGTCAGTCGCAAAGCTTCAGCGGTGCTGTTGGACCCCGTTCCGGCGATAACCGGCACGCGCTTTTTTACGGCGTCAATTGTTATTTCGATAACCCTGTCGTGCTCCTCATGGGAAAGAGTGCTGGACTCACCCGTAGTACCACAGGGAACGATACCGTCCGTCCCGTTGGCAATTTGGAATTCAATAAGATTCCTCAGTGCTTCTTCATCCACCTTCCCGTCTTTAAAAGGCGTAACAATGGCTACTATCGCTCCTCTGAACATACAATACTCCTTGGTTATTTAAAATTTACCTGAGTCGCGGGCTTATCCTGACAAACACCCGCGATATCACAAAGCATTAAGCGGTAATTGTATATTTTGCCTTTTTCCACTTTTGTATCGACAAATCCCTGCTTCTTTGTTTTTTGTTTTCCCAGCAATGGCTTGCTTATCTCCAGATGACCGATACGCTCAAACTTCTGCGGGCATTCGGGACATTCGTTGCCGGCAGCACCCTGCTCGCTTCTTTCGATGTAAATATTTTTTATTAACGCATCCTCATCGTTAAGTTCCCAGCTCAATACCACAGCGTCATCTTTGGAAACGGCCTCGATTTTGTCGACCATAGGGCGGTAATCAATCATGGATGTCCGGGGAATCGGATTGTTCTTGACGCCGCACCCGAAAGAAACAAATACCAACGCCAGCACAATACAAATTTTATATTTACTTGGTTTTATTATCAATTTCTCTTATCCTCTTCGCAACAACCTCCGTCGCCGTCCCTCCGGTATGCCGGCGGGCATTTACCACTTTATCGATTTTAATAATATCATGAATATCCGTGGAAAAACCGCCGTAAAATTTCCGGTAATCTTCCAGCGACAATTGTCCGAGCGTCTTTTTATTCTTCAGGCAATAAGCAACGATTTTGCCGACAATTTCATGCGCTTTACGAAAAGCAACCCCTTTCTTCACCAGATATTCGGCGATGTCGGTAGCCGCGCAAAACCCCCCTTCCGCCGCGACACGCATTTTCCCGGCGTTGAATTTGGTATTGGCCAGCATCCGCGTAAAAATATTCAGACAGTCTTTTGTTGTATCCACCGCGTCGAACAAGGGCTCTTTATCTTCCTGTAAATCGCGGTTATACGTCATGGGCAAACCCTTGAGTAAAGTCATTATCGCCATGAGGTCTCCATAAACCCTCGCCGTCTTGCCCCTGATCAGTTCCGCCACATCCGGATTTTTTTTCTGCGGCATAATCGAACTGCCGGTTGTATAGGCATCGGAAATTTCCGCAAAACCGAATTCTTCCGACGACCACAAAATCAAATCCTCGCAAAAACGGCTCAAATGCATCATGGTCACCGCACAGTCAAAGATAAACTCACCAATAAAATCACGGTCTGCTACCGTGTCCATACTGTTTTCGCTGACTGCGGAGAACTTTAATATTTTCGCTGTTTTACGCCTGTCGATGGGCAGGCCGGTTCCGGCCAGCGCGGCCGCTCCCAGAGGTGATATGTCAATCCTTTTTTTGCCGTCGGCAAATCGCGCCGCGTCACGGGAAAACATTTCGTAAAAAGCCAGAAAATAATGTGCCAAGAGCACCGGCTGGGCTTTTTGCAGATGCGTGTATCCGGGCATGATTATCTTTGCATTTTCTTTTGCCGATTTCACCAATAGCTTCCTCAGCGATGAAATAAGCCTGATAATTTCCTGGGTCTGTTCACGCATAAAAAGACGCATATCCAGAACAATCTGGTCATTGCGGCTTCTGGCTGTATGCAGCTTGCCGCCTACAGAACCTACGCGTCTGGTCAATTCCCGCTCTATGGCCATGTGGATATCTTCATCGGCGGGATCAAACTTGACTTTGCCTTTTTTCAGATCCCGTAAAATGTTCTTTAAACCAGAACATATTTTATTTGCCTCGGCGCGCGATATTATCCCCTGTGCGGCCAGCATCTGCGCGTGCGCTAGGGAGCCTTCAATATCATAGGGATAAAGGCGGCAATCGAAATGCAAAGAGGAAGTAAATTTTTCCACCTCTTGGGCTGTGGCTTTTTGAAAACGCCCGCACCATGGTTTTTTATTCTGGGCCATAATTTCATTCCCCGCGTTTTATTTTTTGCCGGTTTTCCTTTTCAACAGATGACGGATTTTCAGGCGCAGGCCGTTCAGCTTGATAAAACCGATCGCGTCCATCTGGTTGTACACCTGATCTCTCTCAAAAGTGGCGAAATCTTCACTGTAAAGCGACTGCGGCGCTTTGCGTCCCACCACCGAACAGCTTCCTTTATACAATTTCATTCGTGCCGTCCCGGTAACATTTTCCTGCGTGGCGTCTATGTATTTTTGCAGCGTTTCCATTTCCGGCGAATACCAGAATCCGTTATAGACAAGCCGCGCGTATTTGGGAATGAGTGAATCGCGCATCAGCATGACTTCCCGGTCCATCGTCAGTGATTCCACGGCGCGGTGCGCCGCCCATAAGACCGTCCCGCCGGGTGTCTCATAAACGCCCCTTGATTTCATGCCGACAAAACGGTTTTCCACCATGTCCACACGGCCCACGCCGTTTTCACCGGCGATTTGATTAATTTTATCCATGAGAACAGCCGGCGACATTTTTTTGCCGTTAATCGCCACGGGATTGCCTTTGACAAAGTCGATTTCCACATATGTTGGCTTATCCGGAGATTTTTCCGGTGATTTGGTCAAAACAAAAATATTTTCCGGCGGCTCCGCCCAGGGATCTTCCAGAATTCCCCCTTCATGCGAGATATGCAAAAGGTTGCGGTCAGAGCTGTAGGGCTTTGCCTTGGTGAGTGCTACGGGAATTTTGTGCTTTTCCGCGTAGTCGATCATTAACTCACGCGAGTTCAAATCCCATTTCTCATCTTTCCAGGGCGAGATAATCTTTATGGACGGATTCAGCGCTATATAAGTCAACTCAAAGCGCACCTGATCGTTGCCCTTGCCCGTCGCGCCGTGCGCTACGGCATCGGCTTTTTCCATTTTGGCGATTTCGATCTGCCTTTTGGCAATCAAAGGCCGCGCCAGGGAAGTGCCCAGCAGATACGTTCCTTCATATACCGCGTTGGCGCGTAGCGCCCGAAAAACGAAATCACGCGCGAATTCTTCCCTCAAGTCTTCTATATAAATTTTACTGGCGCCGGTATTTATCGCCTTCTTTTTTAATCCGGTTAATTCCTCTTTCTGCCCCAGATCGGCGGCGAAACAGATAACTTCACACCCGTATGTTTCAATCAACCAGCGAACTATCACGGACGTGTCCAATCCGCCCGAATAAGCCAAAACTACTTTCTTTATTTTTGCCGACAAGTTTCTTTCCTCCTACAACAATATTTCCAGAATCGCTTTTTGCACGTGCAGGCGATTCTCCGCCTGATCAATGACAATCGACTGCGGCCCTTCGAGCACTTCGGCGGTTATTTCTTCTCCCCGGTGCGCCGGCAGGCAGTGCATAACCATCGCGCCTTTTTTTGCTTCTTTTAGCAGAGACGCGTTTATCTGGTAATTTTTAAAAACTTTTTTCCTCACCTCGTTTTCCGCTTCCTGGCCCATGCTTGCCCAGACATCAGTATAAAGTACATCGGCTTTTTTTGCCGCGGCAGAAGGTTCGCGATAAATTTTTATCCCTTCTTTTGATTCTTTAACAGCCTTGGCCATAACGTCAGCGTTAGGGTCATAACCTTCCGGGCAGGCAATCGCCAGTTCAAACGGCAATTTGGCGGCAGCTTCTATCCATGAGTTAGCGACATTATTACCGTCACCAATATAGGCGACTTTTATCCCTTCATACGAACCTTTCTTCTCTTTTATGGTGAATAAATCACTCAATATCTGACAGGGATGCAAAAGATCCGTAAGGCCGTTGATAACGGGAATAGTGGCAAAACGGGCAAATTCTTCTACCGCTTCCTGAGCGAATGTCCGGATCATGATGCCGTTGAGATAAACGGACGCCATGCGCGCGGTATCCGCGATAATTTCGCCGCGCCCGATCTGTGTGTCGCGCGAACTCAAAAAAAGCGCAATTCCGCCCAGCTGATACATGCCGACCTCAAAGGAAATGCGCGTCCGTGTGGAGGATTTGTCAAAAATCATCCCCAGCGTTTTCCCCCGCAACGAGGCGTGTGGCCGGCCTTCCTTTAAATCTTTTTTGAGTTTTGCGGCCTTTTCCCAGATCAACGCAAAATCATCCGCTGTCAAATCATGGAAATTGAGCAAATCTTTTTTCATTTGCCCTCCATCACTTCATTAAGAATATCAACAGCCTGATCAACATCTTTATCGGTAATAATCAATGGCGGCACGAAGCGCAATGTTTTTCCTCCTGTGCTGTTAATCAATAAACCTTTTTGCATGCATTCCCGGACAATTTCCGCCGCTTCCATATTCAGCGTGACGGCAAGCATCAACCCTTTTCCCCGGACATCATTGATTAGGGCATGCTTCTTTTCCAGCTTTTTTAACTCTTTTAAAAAATAATCCCCCGTCTTCCGGCAATTATCCAAAATGCCTTCCTGCAGCATGATTTCCAGCGTGGCTAAAGCTGCGGCCATGGCCAGGGGATTTCCGCCGAAGGTGGACGCGTGATTTCCGGGCGCGAAAGACTCGGCGATTTTATCCGTGGCCAGCATTGCCCCAACCGGAAAACCGTTGCCCAAAGCTTTGGCCAGCGTCATGATGTCCGGCTCAATCCCCGCGTGTTCATAGGCAAACAATTTCCCCGTGCGACCAATGCCCGTTTGCACTTCATCCACAATAAGCAAAATTTTGTGTTCATCGCAGAGCGCGCGCACTTCTTTCAGATACCGCGCATCAGGAATATTAACCCCGCCCTCGCCCTGAATCGGCTCCACCATCACGCCGCAGGTTTTTTTATTAATCGCTTTTTCCAAAGCATTCAAGTCATTGAAAGGAACATAGGTGAATCCTTCCAGAAGCGGCGTAAAACCGAATTGAAATTTCTCCTGACCGGTAGCCGTGATTGTGGCCATCGTCCGGCCATGAAAAGAATCTTTCATCGTGATAAGCTCAAACTTATCCGCACCGAGATTTTCGTGCGCGTATTTTCGCGCCAGTTTAATGGCCGCCTCATTCGCTTCCGCGCCGCTGTTGCAGAAAAATACCTTGTCGGCAAAAGAATTGTCCACCAGGAGTTTAGCCAGCCGCGCCTGCGGCTCGGTGTAGTACAGATTGGAAACGTGGGTTAATTTTTCCAGCTGTTTCTTCAACGCGTCAATCACACCGGGATGAGAATGGCCCAGATTGCAAACGGCAATGCCGGCGACAAAATCAAGATACTCCTTGCCATTTACGTCCCACACCTTCTGTCCCTTTCCTCGGGTCAAAACGACAGGAAACCGCCGGTATGTATGCATAATATTTTCATCGGCCAGAGCCATGATTTCTTTTTTCTTCATTTTCAACAGTTTCTCTTTCTTTTTATAAAGCTATTTCAGTACCGATTCCTTTGTCGGTAAACACTTCCAGCAAAATGGCGTGTTTGAGCCGGCCGTCAACAATATGCGCTTTCTTCACGCCGCCTTTGAGCGCTTTCAGACAACATTTCATCTTGGGATACATGCCGCCCTCGACAACACCTTCATCAATCAATTTCTGCACCTTTTTGGAACTCATTGTATTGATCAATTTCTTGTTCTGGTCCATGACACCCGGCACATCGGTTAAAAGCATCAATTTTTCCGCCTGCAGGGCGGCGGCGATTTCTCCGGCAACGATATCGGCGTTGATATTATACGTTTCTCCCCTTGCGCCAATTCCCGTGGGCGCGATAATGGGGATGAAACTGTTTTGCGCCAGCGTGGCAATAAGTTGGGCGTTGATCGACACAACTTTACCCACCAGGCCGATATCAATAATTTCCGGCGGCGTGTGCTTGACCTTGTCCTCACTTAAAAGATATTTTTCTGCCAGAATCAATCCGCCGTCCTTGCCGCTTAAACCCACCGCCTTGCCGCCGTGGTTATTAATCAAACCGACAATCTCTTTGTTTACTTTTCCGACCAAAACCATTTCCACAATGTCCATGGTTTCTTTATCGGTAATGCGCATACCCTGAACAAATTTTGATTCCTTGCCCAGTTTTTTTAAAAAGTCGCCGATTTGCGGCCCCCCGCCGTGCACAACAACGGGGTTAATTCCTATATATTTCATCATGACGACGTCTTTGGCAAACCTATCTTTCAGATCTTCGTCAACCATGGCGTGGCCGCCGTATTTAATAACAATCGTTTTATTATAGAAACGCCGGATATAAGGAAGCGCTTCCAGAAGAATGTCCGCCCGCTCCATCGAATCCAATATATTGTCCATAAATGTTACCCCGTTTATAAAATATATCTGCTCAAATCCTCGTCTTCAATGATATCTTCCAGCTTTTTTTCCACCGTTTTGGCGTCAATTTTTATTTCTTTGTTTTTCATATCCGGCGCGTCAAAAGAAATATCGTCCAGTAATTTTTCCATAATTGTGTAAAGACGTCGCGCGCCGATATTTTCCGTCCTCTCATTGACAATCGTGGCTATTTCCGCGATGGAGGCAACGGCGTCTTTGGTGAAAATTAATTTTATTCCTTCGGTTGCCATCATCTCCGTGTATTGCTTCACCAAGGCGTTATTCGGCTCGGTAAGTATCCTGATAAATTCCTCTTTGCCAAGGGAATCCAGCTCCACGCGAATCGGGAAACGCCCCTGCAGCTCCGGAATCAAATCCGAAGGTTTGGAGGAACTGAATGCCCCTGCGGCGATAAAAAGAATATGGTCTGTTTTTACCATACCGTAACGCGTATTGACAGCGCAGCCTTCCACAATGGGCAGCAAATCTCTTTGCACTCCTTCACGCGAAACATCCGGACCGTGCGACGAATCACTGCCCACAATTTTGTCTATTTCATCCAGAAAGACAATGCCCGATTGCTCCACCCTGTCGATAGCCGTTTTTGTCACCTTGTCCATGTCGACAAGTTTTTGCGCCTCTTCTTCCGCCAATACTTCCAGCGCTTCCGGAACTTTCAGCATTCGCCTTTTTCTTTTTTGTGGGAATACGTTGCCCAACATATCCCTGATGTTCAGGCCCATATCCTCCATGCCCGCGGCGGAAAATATTTCAATCATGGGGCCGCTGCGTGTTTCACTGACTTCCAGCTCCACAACGCGGTGGTCAAGTTTGCCTGCCTTGAACAATTGCCTTAATTTCTCCCGTGTGGCATCGAAACTAAGGGTCTGTTCTTCCAGCGACTGACCTTTATCATGAGAGCTGCCTATATCGGCCAACATGTCGCCAACTTTTTTTTCCGCAGGGCGGGCCGGAAGCAACAAATCCAGCAGTCTTTCTTCCGCGATTTCTGCGGCTTTGGCGCGGACGCTTTCCTGCTCCTGCATTTTGACCATATTAACCGCTATTTCCACCAAGTCGCGAACAATCGATTCCACATCGCGTCCCACGTAACCAACTTCGGTAAACTTGGATGCTTCCACCTTCAGAAAAGGCGCATTATCCAGCTTGGCCAGACGCCGCGCTATTTCCGTCTTGCCCACACCGGTGGGCCCGATCATAATGATATTTTTCGGGGAAATCTCGTCAGCCAGCTCTCTGGGCACATTCTGCCTGCGCCAACGATTGCGTAGAGCAATGGCTACAGCGCGTTTCGCCTGCGCCTGGCCGATGATATGCCGATTGAGCCTTTCCACTATTTCCCGCGGTTTTAAAGTAGTCTCCGCCATATTTTTATTGCCTCTTGTCTTTGCTGCTTTTCTTTTCTTTGCCTTCCGTGTTTATTTCTATTTCTTCGATGGTTATGTTCTCGTTGGTATAAATACAAATTTCCGCCGCAATTCTCATTGCCTCTCTGGCAATCTCCGATGAAGACAAGTTTGAATGCCGTACCAGCGCGCGCGCCGCTGCCTGAGCGTAAGGACCGCCGGAACCAATGGCGATAACATCATCATCAGATTCAATAACATCGCCGTTACCGGAAATAATCAGTGAATAGCTTTTATTGACGGCAATCATCAACGCCTCCAGATGTCTTAAGACACGGTCGGTGCGCCAATCTTTGGTCAGCTCCACAGCCGCTCTCAGCAGGTTGCCGTTGTATTGCTCCAATTTCTGATCAAACCGGTCAAACAGGGTAAAAGCGTCCGCCGTCGCGCCAGCGAATCCCACAATAACTTCATTGTTGTAAAGGCGGCGCACTTTACGTGCTCCGTGTTTCAGAATCGTCGCTTCCAGTGTAACCTGACCATCGCCGGCTACTGTGATTCTACCCTTGTGCCTCACCGCCAGTATGGTCGTGCCTTTTATCTTCATCGTTTTCTCTGTCTTCTCCATGTAATTTAATCCTTAATAACTCGCCTCCGCCCACTCACGATAAATTCGACTAAATCTTTTTCTTCCATCTTCTTCCGGGGAAAAGGCCTGGCCTCATTTGTTTTTGGCGCGCGGATGAGCTTTATCGTAAATTTCCATTAAACGGTTAATATTTACCGCCATGTATTTTTGGGTTGTGGAAAGGCTCTTGTGGCCGAGCAATTCCTGAATGGCGCGTAAATCCGCGCCCGCGTTCAAAAGATGCGTGGCGAAACTATGCCTGAGCGCATGCGGGCTGATCTTGCGGCCAAGTGAGCTTTTTCCGGCTGCCTGGTCAAGGAAACGGGCAATGCTTCGTGTCGTTATCCTCTTACCCCGGCTGTTCAAAAAAAGCGGTTCGGCAAAAACATTTCCACCAATATTTTTTCTCAACTCACTTGTTTTTCCCAAATATTCCCTGATCGCCTGCAACGCCATTTTACCCACGGGAACGATTCTTTCCTTTCGACCTTTGCCCCGAATTTTGACCAGCTGCTGATTAAAATCTATGTCCGTCACATTGAGTGCCGCCAGTTCGCTCAAGCGCATGCCGGAAGAATAAAATAATTCCATCATTGCCCGCGTCCGCAAATCCAGAGAATTTTTGCCTTCGGAAGCATTCAAGAGTTCAAACGTTTCATCAACCGACAAAAAAGTGGGCATGTATTTTTCGGTTTTGGGCGACTGAATCATACTAACGGGATTCTTCTTGATTTTACCGTTGCGTAACAGATATTTATAAAAAGCCCGCAAGGACGATATTTTTCGGTTAATCGTTACTTTTTTTACCTTTTGCCGGTGCAAGTGCCCCAAAAAAGCCCGGACAGCCTCAGCTTCCACATTTTTTATTCCGCGACCGCTTTTTGCCAAACCGCTGCTTTGAAGAAAGGAAATAAATTCCTGAACATCAGAGATATAAGCTTTAAGCGTGTTTGACGAAACATTGCGTTCCACTTCCAGATAAGTTTGAAAATCCTGCATTAGGTTTTCCATAATTTTTTACATTTTATACTTGCCGAAATCCTCTGCGGAAAGATTTTCCAAGAATTCCTTTATCTTATCCTCCTTTAACTTATCCAAGTCGCTTATTTTCATACCGAAATCAATACTGCGCGATTTTTCCAAAACAATTTCATTCACGAATATCGGAGCGCTTGCTCTGAGAGCCAAGGCAATCGCATCACTCGGCCGGGCATCAATGGTATAATCCCTGCCTTCCTGACTTAAATAAATATTGGCAAAAAAAGTGTTGTTGCGAATATCTTCAATAACTATTTTATTTATCGCCACCTTCAGACTTTTCAAACACTCGCTGAATAAATCATGCGTCATCGGCCGGGAAAAAACAATTTTTTCCAGTTCCGTGGCAATAGCGCTGGCTTCAAACAGGCCTATCCAAATTGGAATCGCTTTGTTGTCCTGAATACTTTTCAATATAACAATAGGCGTATTGGTAATAGGATCTATGGTCAATCCCGAAACCTTCATTTCAATCAGCATTACCAGTCTCCTGTTCCTTAGATAATTTCCCCTCTTAAAGAGTGCACATATGCATTGACTATCTTTACTTCCACCAGCTTGCCCAATAGCTCTGGCTTACCCCTAAAATTGACTATTTTCCACGAGCTGGTTCTGCCCATCAAATCATGAGAAGAATTTCTACTTGTCCCTTCCACCAATATTTTTTGGTTGCTACCCTCCATTTCTCTATTCTTTTGCAGGGTATATTTATCCTGCAAAGATTGCAATGCTTTTAAACGCCTCAGTTTTTCCGCTTCTGCGACTTTTCCTCCCAACCCATAAGCGGCCGTGCCTTTGCGTTCAGAATATTTGAACGAAAATACTGAATCAAACCTGATTTTTTCCATCATGTCAATCGTTTCTTGATAATCTTTTTCGCTTTCTTGCGGAAATCCGACGATAATATCAGAAGTAATACTTATCCCGGGGCAAACGCGACGCAGACGAACCACTTTTTCCACATAATCCTCCACTGTATAACCGCGATTCATCAACGCGAGAATTTTGTTCGATCCCGACTGTATCGGCAGGTGAATATGCTCGCACAACTTCTTTCCCCCGGCAAAACAATTAATCAGTTCTTCGGATAAATCCTTGGGATGCGATGTGGTAAAGCGTATTCTTTCAATGCCAACAACTTTACTGACTTCTCTAATCAAAGCGGCAAAATTAACGTCCCGCCCAAGGGTCTTGCCGTATGAATTTACATTCTGCCCCAACAGCGTGACTTCTTTAATGCCGCAATCGGCGAGTTTCTTTATTTCTTCAATGATCTCTTCCGGGGAACGGCTTATCTCCGGCCCGCGCAGATAAGGAACAACGCAGTAAGCACAAAAATTATTGCATCCCTGCATGATTGTGACAAAAGCGCCCACCGTTCCTCGCGGCGGCGGCGCGAAAATGCCTATTGAATGCACAACCGGATAAAAATCAATTATGGTTATTCTTTTACGCTTTTCCTCCACCGCAGAGACCATTTCCGGCAGAAGATGAATATTGTGCGTGCCAAAAACAAAATCCACATCACCACAACGCTCGTAAACATGAGCGCCCAGATGCTGCGCCAGACAGCCGCCAAAGCCCACAATAAGCCGCGGATTGCGCTTTTTTAGCGTTATCAGCCGGCCCAGTTGGCTGAATGCCTTCTGCTCCGCTTTTTCCCGAATCGAACATGTGTTGAACAAAATCAGGTCAGCCTGGTGACAATGCTCCGTCAGCTTATAACCACAGTTTGCCAAAAGCGCCGCCATCTGCTCCGAATCATGAACATTCATCTGACAACCAAATGTTTCAATATATAAATATTTACTTTTCATGTCTTTTCAATAATTTACCTCAGGTATAGCATTAATATTTGAAGATAAGTTAGTCAACTAATTTTTGAAATTACTGATGTTTTTTACCGGTCGCCAAAATATTACACAGCCGTCCGAATTCGCAAACGGATAAAGTTTCCGCTCTTCTTTTACCGTCGACTCCGACGGCATTCAGCGCCTTGTTTAATTCCTCATCCGTCCATCCTGTCAGCAAATTTGTCCTCTTCAAATTATTTATCAACATTTTCCTGCGCTGGGCAAAGGCTGCTTTCACCAGCCGGCTAAAAATTTCTTCGTCAACAATATCCACAAGAGGTTTTTCACGAAACTTCCCCTGAATAACGGAAGACGTTACCTTAGGACGGGGATAAAAACATGTCTTGGGGACATCGAAAAGCCTTTCGACCTCCGTAAACATTTGCAGCAAAACAGAAGGAACACCGTAATTTTTGTTATTCGGCGACGCAATCAGCCTGTCCACAACCTCTTTCTGCAGCATCAACGTAAAATCGCTGATAGCCCGGCGATAAGACAGCAGGTGAAAAACCAAGGGGCTAGACAGATAATAAGGAACGTTGCCGACAACCTTCAGCTGGACATTGTACTCTTTCGCCGGTAAGCTGAAATTGAATTTTAATATGTCCTGACAACGAACTTCAATATTGCCGCAGTCGGCAAATTTATTTTCCAGCAGCCGAACCAATTTCTCGTCCAGTTCCACGGCAATTACCCGGCGTGCCAGGGAAACAATTTCTTCGGCAAGCACACCTGTTCCCGGTCCGATTTCAATAACAACATCCTCAGGAGAAATTCTCGCCGCAACGGCGATTTTGTGAATAATATTTTTGTCCAGGAGAAAAGACTGCCCCAGTCTTTTTCTCGGTTTAACACAGTAGTGACGAATTATTTCTTTGGGGGTAGCCATGTTTTACTTTTGTGCGGAAAGAGGCCAGCGTGAAACTGCATTCAGGTCAAGCCCATCACGCCGACCGCTTTTTAATAAAATTTCACCAATCGCTGCCACCATCGCCGCATTATCCGTGCATAAAATCATTGGCGGAATGAATAAACTTAAACTCTCTGAGGCGGCAGCCCGGGCAAATTGTTCCCGCAATCTGCTGTTGGACGCAACGCCGCCGCAAATCACAACTTGTCCGACGTTATTTTCCTTCGCCGCCCGAGTAGTTTTCTCCACCAGCACGTCAACAATAGCCTCTTGATAACTCGCCGCCACATCCGGCATCTCTTCACTACTGAAATTACAACCTCGTTTTTTGAGCATGACCAGCAGGGAAGTTTTGAGGCCGCTGAAGCTGAAATCCGGCGAATCCTTCATTGCTCGCGGAAAAGCGTAGGCGCGCGGATTCCCGCTTTTGGCCAGCTTATCAATCACCACCCCGCCGGGGTAGCCGAGATTGAGCAGTTTGGCGGCTTTATCAAAAGCCTCTCCAGCCGCGTCATCGCGCGTCTGCCCCAACAAAGAAAAACTTTGAAAACCTTTCACCAAATAAATGCTGGTATGACCGCCGGAAACGACCAGGGCGACAAAGGGAAATGACGGCGTTCTGTCCGTGAGAAATATCGCCGCGATGTGCCCTTCCAAATGATTCACTCCCACAAAGGGAATATCCAGCGCCCACGCCATAGCTTTAGCCGCGGATAAACCGATTAAAAGAGACCCGACCAATCCCGGCCCGCGTGTTACCGAAATCCCCTCTATATCCTTAAGTTTCACGCCCGCTTCGGACAATGCCTGCTTAATTACCGGACTTACCGCTTCAAGATGCTTGCGTGAGGCGATTTCCGGAACAACACCGCCGTAAGGGCTATGTTCCTTTATCTGCGACGCGATTACGTTGGAAAGGATTTTCCCCTCTTTAACCACCGCCGCCGCCGTTTCATCGCACGATGACTCTATGCCTAAAACTATCAAATTATCTTCCTGACAAATAATTTTCTTTGCTAAAAATCTAAAATCTTTATATAAAAGCGCAGGCGTTTTGTAAATAAGTTTTACCTGTATTAGCAAAGCGGTATCTCCGTTATGGAATTTAAAACAGATTTTTTAATCATTGGCAGCGGCATTGCAGGGTTGAGTCTGGCCATCAAAGCAACTAATCTGGGCAGTGTTGCGATTGTCACTAAAAAGGAAAAATCCGAGTCAAATACAAACTACGCGCAGGGCGGTATCGCCGCGGTTACGGACAAAACCGACAGTTTTGAAGAGCATATAAACGACACTCTTATTTGCGGCGCCGGACTTTGCCACAGAGATGTGGTGGAATTTGTCGTGAAAGAAGCGCCACCCCGAATTCAAGAGCTTATCGACTGGGGCGTGGAGTTCACAAAATCAGAGGAGCCGCCTTATACTTACGATCTCGGACAGGAAGGCGGTCATACCCGCCGACGAGTTTTGCATGCCAAAGACTTGACCGGCCGTGAAATCGAGCGCGCCCTACACGAAAAAGTCGCCGGGCTGAACAATGTCAAAATCTATGAAAACCATATCGGAATTGATTTAATCCTGCAAAAAGATGCTTCGGGCCACACCATAAATTGCCTGGGTGCCTATGTTTTAGATATTGACCAGGACGAGATCCACACCTACCGCGCAAAATATACCATTCTTTCCACTGGTGGCGCCGGCAAGGTCTATCTGATTACAACTAATCCCGATATCGCCACAGGAGACGGTGTGGCGATGGCCTATCGCGCGGGAGCTCAAATCGCCAATATGGAATTTATCCAGTTTCACCCTACATGCCTTTACCACCCCGAAGCAAAAGCTTTTCTCATCAGCGAAGCTGTGCGCGGCGAGGGAGGAATTCTCAGGTTAAAAAACGGCGCGACGTTTATGGAAAAGTATCATCCGATGAAGAGCCTCGCGCCACGGGACATTGTGGCCAAGGCGATAGATTCGGAAATAAAAAAATCAGGCGATGAATATGTATTGCTGGATATCACGCACCGCGACCGTGATTTCCTAAAAAACCGTTTTCCGAACATTTATGAAAAATGCCTCGAATTCGGAATAGACATCGCCGTCGACCCGATTCCCGTCGCACCTGCCGCTCATTACATCTGCGGCGGCGTGGCGGTTGACCATTGGGGAAAAACCTCTATCGATAATTTGTTCGCCTGCGGCGAAGTTGCCTGCACCGGCCTGCACGGGGCAAACCGACTGGCCAGCAACTCGCTTCTGGAAGCACTTGTTTTCGCGCACCGGGCGTTTACAAAAATAGCAAAATCTTTTCGCCAGACGGAACTCAGCCGCACACAAATCCCACCATGGGATCCCGGAGATGCAGTGGTCAGCGACGACAATATAGTCATCACCAACAACTGGGACGAAATACGACGCTGTATGTGGAATTATGTGGGAATCGTCCGCTCCAACAAACGCCTCGAACGCGCCGAACGCCGTATCGACCTGATTCAAAAAGAAATAAACGAATATTACTGGAACTACCGGGTAACAAAGGATCTGATTGAACTGCGCAATATCACGACGTTGGCCAAGCTAATTGTCCAGTCCTGCCGCCGGCGTAAAGAAAGTCGCGGCCTGCATTATAACGTCGATTATCCTGAGGCAAGCGTGGATTTTGAACACGATACGGTTATCAAAAAGCAATAATCAGCACATCAATTATTTCTATTTACCGAAAACACGGCTGAAAATAAAATCAAGATTAATTAAAAAATTGTTCACGTCAAATATTTTATCTAAATCCTGCGGCGCCAAGCGTTTTTTTATTAGCATATCCTCCGCCAGCAGTTTCTTAAAATCCAATCCTTCCTGCCATGATTTCATCGCATTTTTCTGCACAAGAGCATACGCGTCTTCCCTGCTCACTCCTTTTTCGATAAGCGTCAGCAAAACCATTTGTGAGAAAATAACACCACGCGTCATTTCCAGGTTGGTCAGCATTCTTTCAGGATAGACAACAAGCTTATCCATCAGATTGGTAAATCTGCCCAGCATAAAATCCAGGACAATTGTCGCATCCGGCGCAATTACTCTTTCCGCCGAGGAGTGGCTGATATCTCTTTCATGCCACAAGGCAACATTTTCCAGCGCCGCTATCGCATAAGATCGAACAAGGCGGGCTAACCCCGATATGTTTTCCGATAATACAGGATTGCGTTTATGCGGCATCGCTGATGAACCTTTCTGCCCGGTTGAAAAAAACTCTTCCGCCTCACGCACTTCCGTTCTCTGCAAAAGGCGTATTTCCTGCGCAAATTTATCCAGCGAAGAAGCGATAATCGCCAGCGTGGTAAAAAATTCGGCGTGGCGGTCACGCTGAACAATTTGCGAAGATACAGGCGCGGGTTTTAATCCCAGCTTTTTGCAGACATATTCTTCCACAAAAGGTTCCACAAAAGAGAAAGTGCCCACCGCTCCGGCTATTTTGCCATAGCTTATTGTTTCTTTCGCCCGCACCAGACGCGCGCGGTTTCTTTCCATTTCCTGATACCACAATGTCATCTTCAGGCCGAAGGTTATCGGTTCGGCATGAATACCGTGCGACCGTCCGATCATCAGAGTTTTTTTGTGTTCAAAAGCTTTTTTCTTTAAAACTTTCAAAAACTCGTCAATATCGTCGAGCAGGATTTCAGCTGCCTCTTTTAAAAGAACGGCGAGTGATGTATCCAGAACATCAGAGGAAGTTAATCCCATATGAATGAATCGTCCGTCTTCGCCCACTTTTTCCGTCAAAGAGGTCAGAAAAGCGATGACATCGTGCTTGGTAGTTTCTTCTATTTCTTCGATACGCGCAACGTCAACAGAGGTCTTCTGTGTAATGTTTTCCAGAGCACTCCGGGGCATTTTGCCCAGCTTAACCATCGCCTCGCACGCCGCTATTTCCACGTCCAGCCATTTCCGGTAACGGTATTCCGGACCCCAGATTTTTTCCATTTTTTCCCGGGAATATCTCGGTATCACTTGTCCCTCCTTAAAAAGTAGCCTTAAAAACTATTTTTTACTCATAACCGACAGGCCAGCACGCGTGAGCATCGCGCTTTCTCCTCCTTGATTTTCGTTATTATTACGATTTTTATCCTTACGTCAAGACCTATTAATGAAATTACTGTCCGAAAAAGATTGACAAATTCGCAATAACAAAATACGTGACCAGCGTGGTTTTAAAAATATGAAAAAAAACATTGCTCTAACCGGGAAAAAGCGTACCCTCGTATTAGAAGAAATATTCAATAGTGCCATTCATGGAGCAGGCGCGTTCATCAGTCTGGCCGGTTTGGTGCTGCTAATTGTCTTTGCCAGTTTATACGGCGAAGCCCGTCATGTCGTCAGCTGTACCATCTTCGGTTTCACCTTGGTTCTGCTTTACACAGCGTCAACCCTTTATCACAGTTTCCGCCAACCACGCATTAAGCATATTTTTAGAATCATTGATCATTCCTGCATTTATGTGCTCATCGCCGGCACATACACCCCGTTTATGCTTGTGGCGGTGCGCGGCGTTTTGGGCTGGACTATCTTCGGCATCGTTTGGGGTCTGACCGTTTTGGGAATATTGTTTAAAGCCTTTTTTATTCACCGTTTTAAAATTCTTTCCACACTAGCCTATATTGCCATGGGCTGGCTGGTTATTTTCGCCATTAAACCTATCTTTCTAAATCTTTCCGGAGGAGCAATTTTCTGGCTCGTTGCCGGAGGCATCATTTACACGGTGGGCACAATTTTCTACGCTTGGAAAAAGCTGCCTTTCAATCACGCCATCTGGCATTCCTTCGTCCTGGCCGGAAGCATCTGCCATTTTTTTGCCGTGCTTTTTTACATAATTCCTCTGGATACTTAGCCCGAAACTTGAATTCACCAAATCATTCTTGTATTATAAGCATTAAAATGCTAGAAGTCCCCCATATTTAAACGTAAACATTGAAAAAAAGGGAGATAATCATGAAAAAATATTTCAAATTTATCTTTTGCCTGAGCATTCTTTTTCTGATTACCGGTTCGCTCTGGGCAAAAGATAAATATACGGTAACAGTTTTGCCTTTTGCCACACACAGCGCGGAAAATATTGATTATCTGAAAGATGGAATTAGTAATATGCTCTCGACGCGTATAACTGTTCCCGGGAAAATTAACGTCACCTCGCAAAACTCTACGCTGGAAGAAATTAAGAAAATAAAACTCAAAGACTTGACATCAGCCGATGTGCATAACATTGGTAAAAACTTAAGATCGGACTATGTGGTATGGGGAAGTATAACTAAAATAGGCAACAGCATCAGCATCGACGGCAAATTGGTGGACATTAACGCCAACAAATCCGATGTCAGCATCTTTACTCAATCGCAAAACATTGATGACGTGTTACCTAAAATCAATGATTTTTCTCAAAAAATAGTCCAGCACATACTAGGAACAGCTCCGGAGCAGACATCGTCGGTGACAGTTTCCCCTGCACCCCTCACAGGGGAAAAGACTGTCTCACGGCCTCTTCCTCCGGGAACCTCGCGTGAAGCTCAAATAATCGCGGGCATGCGAACAAACAAAAGAGGCACATTAACTTCCGCCATTAATACGGAATACATCAACTCTCCCGAACCGATCAACCGCCGCGGCTTCTGGATGAGCCAGCAAATACCTACTATGTTCAAAGGAATGGACATCGGGGATGTAAACAATGACAAGAATAATGAAATTGTGGTCATAGATAATAACAATATTTACATCTATCAGAAAAAAGAGAAAGAGCTATGGCTTGTAGAAAAAATCACCGGAAAGGCTTATCTCCAATATATCTCTGTTGATGTGGCGGATATCAACCGCAACGGCATACCGGAAATAATTGTAACATCTATAAACAACAAAACACTCGAATCATTTGCCCTCGAATACAAGGATGGCAAATATCAAACAATAGCTTCCAGTATTCGCTGGTTTTTGCGCGTAATCGACACTCCCTCAGGCATACCATTATTGCTCGGACAGGATTTCGGCATGGATAAACCTTTTGACACGCAAATTTATGAAATCGTCTGGAAAGACGGGCAATACGTTCCCGGCCAAAAGATGAAAATACCCGTGGGCCTGTCTATTTACGGTCTTACCATCGCAGATGTAGGCACCGGCGGAGGGGAAAAAGTAATCGCCTTGGATGAACTGGACTATTTGTGCATTTTTGAAAAAACCAATAAGCACCTGACCAGAATTTTCACTTTAGGCTTTTCTGCCAACGAAGACCTCATTTGGCGAAGCGACAGCCATTACGGCGGAAGCAATAATTATATAGCTAACATAGACAAGACAAAACCAGATCAAAACGAAAGAAGCGCTTACGCCAATCTGCGCATTTTGACATTTGACACAAACAATGATGGCAAAAAAGAAATTATTATTGTTAAAAATATAGACTCCAGCGGACGTTTGTTTAAACACATTAGCCTGTTTACCGCCAGCGAAATCTACAATCTCGAATGGGACGGATTAGGAATGATTGAAAATTGGAGAACAAAGAGAATAAACGGCTATGTTACCGACTATGCTTTCAAAGATGTGGATAACGACGGCCAACCGGAAATCGTGCTTGCTTTGGTTTTGTCTGCTGGTATTTCCCTGAAGAATAAAAGTGTGATCGTTGTTTATGAATTGGAGACCACCGATTCTGAATAATTTATTGACAAACATCGCGCTCTTGGATATAGCGTCGCGCAAATCCATGTTGCCGCCTTCTTGGGCGGACTGATAACCAACCACCACAGGCGGTGTAGCTCAGCTGGTTAGAGCATACGGCTCATATCCGTAGTGTCCGGGGTTCAATTCCCTGCACCGCCACCAAAAATCAGGGTCTGGGCGCATGCTCAAACCCTTTTTTATTTACCAGGATTATGAAAAAATTATTGGAAAGTGATAAAAATAATTTTCGGCCTTCTCTTCTTATCAGAAATCCCCACATACAATCAATTCTGGCCAGTTCGAAAATCCGCGTACTGGCCAAACAAGCGCTACTGCACCATTCCGAAGAAATAATCGTTGCAACTTCCACCGGTTCAAGACTAATTGCTTTTCTGACGCGGGCCGACACGCCTAAAGGCCTGATCATTCTGCTGCACGGATGGGAAGGTTCTTCTTCCTCCGCCTACATGATCGATGCTGCCGCCTTTTATTATAAATTGGGTTTTTCTGTCTGCCGGCTTAATTTAAGGGATCATGGAGATTCTCATCACCTGAACGAAGGCCTTTTTCACGGTGCTCTGCTGGAAGAAACATTTGATGCGGTGCATTACTTGACTAGCCTATCTTCAGGGAAACCAGCTTATTTAATTGGTTTCTCCATGGGAGGAAATTTCGCCCTGCGTATCGCGCATAAGTATTCTTCCCTGCCGGACATCGCTCTCAAACGCATTTTTGCCGTCAGCCCGTCTCTGGACCCCCATAAAACAACACTGGCCATTGACAGTGGTTATTCTTTTTACCGCAGGTACTTCCTGAAAAAATGGAAGCGTTCCTTAAAAAAGAAACAAAAACTTTTCCCTCATAAATATGATTTCAGCAAAATGATGAAAGCACAAACATGCATGGAGCTGACGGAAGCAATCATGCCTTATTACCCGGAATTCACTAATTACCTTAGCTACTTCCAGCTGTACACTTTAAAAAAAGATTTTTTTGAAAATTTTCGCCTTCCCGTAACAATATTCATCGCCGACGACGACCCCGTGATCCCGCGGAAAGACTTTGCTCAGCTTGAAGATAATAATTATTTAAAAATTTTTCGGCTGAAATACGGGGGGCATTGCGGTTTTATCAACTTGTTTCCCATGGTCTGCTGGTATAATAAAGTAATTGCCGACATTATCAGCCAGGCGGATTAATTATGGATTTATCTATTCTGCAGCAAAAAGAATTATTCCCACCTTTGATTCGTTCAAAATTAGCATCAATAGATTTGGATTATGTTGAAAAACATGGCGCTATTAAAAAAATCAACAAGAAAAAAACTTTTCATTTGGAAGCCAGTGTCGTTGTTCTGATAAATTACAAGACGGTGGGGGGGAACGCAGAGTATGTTTTTCAGCTTATTAAACGTTCGGCAAAAGTGGCCCAGGGCGGCGATATCAGTTGCCCCGGAGGTATGCTTTCTCCGGCAATAGATAATTTCCTGAGCTGTTTTCTGAAAACGGGGATAATCCCCATCATGAACAGAGCTTGGACGGAGGACTTAAATCTTCGGGACAGGAAAACCTGCTCGCTGATACAACTCTATTTAACCAACGCCCTGCGTGAAGCATGGGAAGAAATCAGACTAAGCCCTTTCAACGTCTCCTTCTTAGGCGCCCTGCCTTCCTATTCTCTTACATCATTTCCCAGAACAATTTTCCCTCTCGTCTGTCTGACTCACAGGCCCTTCAAATATAAACTCAATGCGGAAGTAGAAAAAGTTCTGGAAATTCCTCTTAGTTTCTTCTTCGAAAGCTCAAATTACGCCTGGCTTCACGTAACCACACCCGAAGGGGAAAACGCCTACGGCGAACAGAGCAGATTCCCCTGCCTGGTAATCTCGGATAACGACGGCAACGACGATGTCCTTTGGGGCGCTACTTTACACATCATCACCAATTTTCTAACTGTTGTTTCCGGCGGTCAATTACCCACTAACATTGCCGGCAAAAAACTTAAAAAAATAATAACAAAAAATTATCTTTCAGGAAGCCGCTAAATCAATGTCCGTTCTAAAAATTAATGGCAGCATAATTGAAACTGTAATCTTCGATTTCGATGGCACGCTAGCCAAACTCAATATCGACTTCCAGCGTATGCGCGAGGAAGTGGTCAAAATCATCGCGTCGTACGGCATACAGACCAATCTGTTCAAAACAAACTTTGTTCTGGAAATGATTAGCCTAGCGACAGACATCCTAAACTCCAATTCACCGCAAAAAGCGAAAATGCTGAGAGAAAAGGCCATGACATTCATTGAGAACATAGAACTGAGGGCCGCTGAAGAGGGTGAGTTATTCGCTCATACCAGAGAACTGTTAACTTTTCTTAAAGCTCACAATATCTCCCGCGCTGTGGTATCAAGAAACTGCGAAAAGGCAATATTCAAGGCGTTTCCCGATATACTGTCTTATTGTGACGCTGTTGTTTGCCGTGATCTTGTCAAAAATGTGAAACCTAATCCCCAGCATCTGCATACAGCAATGAAAAAAATAAAAGGAACTCCCACAAGCACTCTCATGGTCGGAGATCATCCTCTGGACATAGAAACTGGCCGTCAAGCCGGAACTTTTACTGCCGGTGTGCTGACAGGACATTTTCAGGAAATTGATTTTTTGCGGGCGGATGCGGATCTTGTTTTACCCCGCGCAGTAGATTTGATAAAAATAATCAGCTGAAGATTGATTCTTTATCCGCCGGAAATAATATTTTCTGTTTAGGAACCCTTGTTTCCACATAAACTGTCTTGTTTTATCTTCTCTGTTTGACAGATTATGCTTTTTTACCTATGATTAAAGCAAAAAGGACTTTTGTTTAATGAATCCCAACGTATTTCGAGAATATGACGTAAGGGGAATTGTCGGTGACGACTTAAATGAAGAATTTGTCTTCAATCTCGGCCGGGCGATCGGCACATACGCCTGGCGACATAAAATAAAAAACATGGCCATCGGACGTGATTGCCGTCTAAGCTCAAAAGGATTTGCCGATTTTTTGATTCACGGCATAAATCAGTCCGGTATCAATACGGTTGATATCGGCCTTTGCGCCACACCCATGCTTTATTTTTCCATACGTCATTTGAATGTCGGCGGAGGAGTAATGGTTACAGGAAGTCACAACCCCCCCGAGTTCAACGGCTTTAAAATTTGTATCGGATATGACACCATTTACGGGGAGCAGATCCAGGAACTAAGAAAAATAATGGAAGATAAAGCTTACTCCAACGGCAGCACCTCTTCGACCCAGCAGGATGTTACTTCCGCTTACCAGGAATATCTTTTCAAAAATGTAAAAATAAACCGCGCCATAAAAGTTGTTGTTGACGGCGGCAACGGTGTCGGAGGGTATTTTGCCGTTCCCCTGTTACAGCGTTTTGGTTGCCGAGTAACAACCATCAACTGTGAACCTGACGGAAACTTTCCCCATCATTTTCCTGATCCTACAGTGGAAGCAAATTTGACGCAACTCATCGAATTTGTCGGCAAACAAAAAGCTGAATTGGGAATCGCTTTCGACGGTGATGCCGATCGTTTGGGGGTCATTTCCGACAAAGGCGAAATCATCTGGGGTGATAAGCTTCTTGTTCTCTTTTCCCGCCGTATTCTTCAAGAAATCCCCCGTTCCACAATCATCGGCGAAGTAAAATGTTCCCAGACACTCTACGACGATATAGCAAAATATTCCGGACGGGCCATCATGTGGAAAGCGGGACATTCCCTGATTAAAGCAAAAATGAAAAAAGAAAAAGCAGTATTGGGTGGTGAAATGAGCGGCCATTTCTTTTTTTCTGACCGTTATTTCGGATATGATGATGCCATCTATGCTGCCCTTCGTCTGCTGGAAATTCTCTCCAGGGAAAATAAAAGCATCAGCGCGTTGCTTTCCGATATACCCAAAACCTACGCCACACCGGAAATCAGAGTAGATTGCCCCGACGATAAAAAAGCTTCCGTTGTCGAAAGAATAAAACAACACTATCAAAACAATCCCGGCCTCATCGACATTGACGGAGTGCGCATACCTTTTAAAGACGGATGGGCGCTGGTGCGCTCTTCCAATACGCAACCGATTATTGTCTTACGCTTCGAAGCCAACTCAGAAAAAAGTCTGAGCAAAATTCGCAAGGAAGTCGAATCTTTGTTGGCCATTCCAGAAAGGTAACTCAAGATAATTCATTATTTTTTCTGTTGAATATTTTATTATTATTGTGTAGTGTACAACGGATATCAAACACTTATGTTAAGTGATGGAGTTTTTCCGTCAATCGTTTTCGTCAGCGTAACAAGTAACTTGCAGGGCAAGGAGGAATATTTATGAAAATTGTTTATCGCTTGTTATTCGTTTTGCTAATAAGTGCATTAGTATTTGCCTGCGGAGGCAAAAAAGATGGTGGTGTTGATGGGAAAGTAGTCAATGGACAAGGACAGCCCCTGTCCGGGGTGACTGTAGTCTTTAACCCGGCGCAACCTACATCCGACGCCAAGCCACAGGCAATAACTGGCGAGGACGGAATATTCAATGTCGTTGGGCTAATACCCGATTCCGGGTACATCATCACTCTGGAATCCGACACTTGGAAAACAAGAGTAACCAGAAAAATTAAAGCTCCCGACAAAAGAGGGTCTTTAACTTTGGATACTCCCATCGTTGTCCGTTTTCAATTATTGAACAATGGGACGGTCATCGACTCGAAAACTGGTTTGCAGTGGTTAATTTACACCGCGACAGACATCAGCGCAACAAATGTACTGAATACAGTAAAAAATATTCGAGAAGGCGGGTTTAACGACTGGAGGCTTCCCACCAAGGCGGAAATCATGGCCCTGAAAGAAGTCACCACCTCTGCCCCCCAGGAAGGACCACAAATCTCCAGTGAGGCCTGCTGTGTTTGGACGGCGGAGCTGAATTCGGATAAAATCGAATGGGATTTTTATGCTGAAGACGGAAGCGATTTTTGGAGTTCATCCAAAATGCCGGCAAACGACAGGGTTATTGTGGTCAGAACCTACGGCGCGCCTCCCGCGGCCCAAGCGGCAACTATCGTAGTTCCTTCTCCTGCTGCTGGGGGAACCCAATAAGACGACAATAGCAAAAGGTTTAGGGTAAGCTAGGATTCTATGCTAAAATTAATGGCACTGCCGGCGGCATCCTTCCTTATTGAAGAACGTTCCAATGTGGCGGGTGGGGAAATAGCCACCACGGCAGATTATGTCAATCTGGCCCTTAACACACCGACCGCCATACAAAAAATGAGTAGGCGCAGCGGAAAAAAATAAACGCGGGAATAAAAGGTGTGGGCAGTGCCAAGCCGGTGCCAAACAATAACACGCCGGAAGGCCAAAGCAAAAACCGCCACGTTGAATTAAATTTTTCTGCAGGAAAAAAATAATCAAGAAAATCGTTCACTTTTTTTTGCAAAACCCTTCGGAAAAATAAAATAGCCGGAGGGTTTTTTTAGCTTTTCATGGCCGCTTCAAATAAACTTCTACTGGTCGCAATTACTGAACGAAGTGCGAACCTTTTTTGAACGAAACTGACGCTCCGCCACGTACCCAAAAGCGTCTTGACACACAAGTCCGTGCCTCATATACTCAGCCACACAAAAAGGAAGTTTTTATCAATTTAAACCGGCAATGTTCAGGATGCATAACCGCTTATCGTCATCCGGAAGAATAACTTTAGAAAAATAGAGGGACGGACGATGACGATTCAGACAAATAGAGGTTATCGAATAACATGAAAAAAATCATCGGTATCATCATCGTTTTTCTGATTCTCTACAGCCTCAGTGGTTGCGCCCTATTCAAGCTCAGGACGGATGTGCGGCTTTCACATGATTCCTGTCTGCTGATGGGCGAGATTATCAACCGGTCTTCCGTTAAAAAAACCATTGTCGTTGTTGCCTACATACGGAAAGACGGACAAATATCGATAGCGGATTACGCGGTGATTTCAGAGCCGGGACCCTATGAAATGCTTGTTCCGAAAGGTGAATATGAGATTTTCGCCTTCGAAGACAACAATGATAATTTTGATTGTGAAGCAAGTGAACGAGCCGGTTATTTCGGCAAGCCGGACCCGGTCAAATCACCGCCGGGGGGCATTGTCTACGGTCTTGATGTTGTTCTTGGCGATGGAATCGGCCCGCCGGCCGCGTCCCTGAATCGATTATTGACCGTTTTTTCCGCGGGGACAAGAAAGCCGCCGACATCCGCCGGCGCCGTGGCGAATCTGGATTCCCCTATTTTTTCGGCCGAATCCGGGGCGTCCGGCTTCTGGGAGCCGCTGGAATTTTTTAAAAGAGCGGGCTGCAATATTTATTTTCTGGAGCCTTACGATTCCGAAAAAATTCCGGTCCTTTTAGTGCACGGCGCGGCCGGCTCTCCCCAAGACTGGCGTTATTTCGTCGATCACCTGGACCGAATGCGCTATCAGGCGTGGGTCTATTTTTATCCGTCCGGCGCGCGCCTGCAAACCACCTCGTTTCTTCTTCGTAAAAAGATTTATGACCTGTACATGAAATACAGATTCGAACAATTATATGTTGTCGCCCACAGTATGGGAGGACTTGTGTCCCGGCCCGTCATGATCGAACGGGATGTCTATTCGGATGTTCTGAAACTGTATGTTTCCATTTCCACACCCTGGGGAGGAGAAGAACGGGCAAAAACCGGCGTGGAGCAGTCGCCGGCGGTGATTCCCTGCTGGAAGGATGTGAAACCGGACAGTGATTATATTAAGGGCGTCTTTGCCAAAAAAATGGATCCGTCCATTCATTACTATCTGTTTTTCGGCCATAAGGGGAGCGGCAGCCTTTTTCGTCCCAACAACGACAATACGGTCACGCTGGAGAGCATTCTGGATCTGAGAGCGCAGGCGGATGCGCTCAAAGTGATGGGGTTTAATGAAGACCACGTCAGTATCCTGTCGAGCGCCGAAGTGATAAAACAATTTAAATTGATCCTGGCCAATACGGAAATGAATAAGGATAAAACGTATGAGCGCTCCAAAGGCTATCTGCATGTTCAGCATGCTTTTGATCCGCCGAACATCAAAATACCTTCGCAGATGACGCTGGTGCTGGCACCCTCTGGCAATGATGAGAAAGAAATACAGTATAAAATAAATCCCTTTTTACCCGTGCAGGAAATCGGGCCCATTAAACCTAAGACGTATGACGTCAGTCTTGTTGCTCTGGGATTTAAAACGCAACCGGATCACATTCCGCTTAATATTTCAGCCGGAAAAATTGCCGACGGCGGATTTACCTTAAGGCCGCAGGGCATGGCAGCAGGTTTTATCGCCGCCTCAACGTCCACGGATGACAGTTTCTGGGGGCTTTATAAAGAATTGCCCGATAGTGTAAATATTCGTGCTATTAAATTAAGCGGTTCCGGGATTTCCCGCTCACTCTCACCTACAGACAAGATGAGCGACAGAGAAACGCTTGCCGCATTTCTTGCTTCAAAGGATTTTGCATTTAAAAACTCATTTGTTTTTTTTGATTTACCGTCAGGTAACTACGATTTGACCATTGAAGCGGACGGATGCGAATCATTTTCGACAAAGATTGAAGTAAAGTCCGGAGAATTCATTCCCCCCGCGCCTTTTCGTCTGATTTTGAAGTAAGGTCTCCGGCGCTTCACCGAAAGAGCCCATCCAGCTCCGCCAAATTCCGGTGATTTTCAGAGGCGAATTTTTGCATGGTCAGATAGATGCGCTCCGTATTTCGAAACCGGTCACGAAGATCATCCGAGACAGCGCTTTCTGAATAGATATTTTCTGCCAAACACTTGATTAAAAACCCATAATTGTCTTGGATTAACAATCTCACGTTTAGAATAAAGACATCCACAGTGTCTTCATCGATACCGTCTGCACAAATCCATTCACGGTTCATAAACGGGTCATACAAAAACACATAATTCGGATCTCTCATGCATTCGGCAAGCCTAGACCGATTCAAGCGGGCTACCCTCTCGTTGAAAAGGGTTAGAGCATTGAGGTCATGTGTGTCCTTGGTGCTAACGATGAAACTAACTGGTGCGCGGTTCTTTTGCGCGTCCACTTGAGCAACTTTTTAGGGACCAATATTTGAAAGAAATGTGCCAACTAAGAACGCGAGAGCACCTGCACCGAGTACGTGCCACCTTTTCTTGAGGGCAAATATTTTGAATGTACCTTTGATCATCCCGGCACCGACAAGCAGATAACCGAGATTTGCAAGGAAATATCCAACAATCGTTGCCGCACTTGCCGGTGTTTTGGTCGCGACGTAAATGCCTGCCGCTATTGGGTACAGCAGACTAACCGCGCTTATCCATGGAAAGACGGACGCCCTGAGGCCCATGAATTCGCGCATTTTAGGCTGATCGCATGCTCTGTGTGCATAACTCAAGACAATAATGTTGAACATGTTGAACATGTTGAATAGCGTTTCGTCATCAGGTTACAACCCTGCTTCGTCGAGCACATTCTTGGCGTCTGCCATAATCTCGTCAAAAACAGACGCCGTGTTCATCCGCCAGAAGACTTGCTTGTACGCTCGCAAATTCCAGCGGTCAATAAAACCCTCGACGACCCCGCGAGCTTGCTCTGGGAACATCGCTATGGTGCCATTGATGCCTTGGATTCTTTGGTCTTGACTTTGCCGCCTGAGATGGTGGTCGACCAACTGAGAGAAGGGTCTACCCTTAAATCCTGCTCTAATTTCCGATATTTTGACGCTTTGAAATTCTCTATTCATTTCAATATCCCTAACAATGTTTATACAGTCTGTATAAATCGGCTAAAGACAGTCAAGGGGACTCCGTACCCCGTGCCCTCCTTTGATTAAAACATGGGTATAAATCATGATTGTACTGACATCCTTGTGACCTAAAAGTTCCCGTATTGTTCGTATGTCGTACCTGTTTTCCAAAAGATGTGTGGCAAAATAATGTCTAAAGGTATGGCGACCGATACATTTGGCAATGCCTGCTTTCACAACCGCTTTTTTTACTGCTTTTTGCAGAAGAGTCTCATGCATATGATGACGACCTTGCTCACCGGTTTTGTATTCTCCCACCCTTTTTCCTGCGGAAAAACCCACTGCCATCGCCAGTCACGAGGCGCATTAGGATATTTTCTATCCAGTGCACAAGGCATTTGTACGTAGCCCCAACCATCTTTTATGTCGCTCTCATGAACGGATTTAACCTTTACGATATGTTGACGCAAAGGTTCTTTCAATAATTCCGGAAGCATGGTGATCCTATCTTTTACTCCCTTGCCGTCACGTACAATGATTCCATTGCGACCAAAATCAACATCCTGAACACGAAGCCTCAAACATTCCATATATCATTCTTGAGGGTGTTGATCTTAAGACCGTATCTGATATTTACGGTCATGCGACAATGGACACGACAAGGATATATGTCCGGCACATACCGCAGAGAATTAAATCAGCATTAGAAAATCGGGGTAAGGTGATTTTACTCCGGGATTACTCCGAAGGAAATGAGAGCAAATAATGAACGATAATAATAAGTTACTGGTCGGGGCGGCAGGATTTGAACCTGCGGCATCCTGCTCCCAAAGCAGGCGCGCTACCAAGCTGCGCTACGCCCCGGTTTCTTCCTTAATTATTATCGGCAGTCGTTTTTTTAACTGGGCAAAGGCCTGACCGCGATGACTTAGCTCGTTTTTTACTCTTGACGATAACTCGGCCGCCGTTTTTTTTAATTCCGGCACAAAAAAAATAGGGTCATAT